>Ga0058702_10000031_pt1 | contig 187455 bp, 185 predicted proteins | sample AgamicOrSfe_FD_83781 | JGI IMG/M metagenome (GOLD analysis project Ga0058702, IMG submission 83781) | Agave microbial communities from Guanajuato, Mexico - Or.Sf.e | ecosystem: Host-associated > Plants > Phyllosphere > Phylloplane/Leaf | place: Guanajuato, Mexico | collected 2012-05-30
AGAGGCCCGATTGCAAAAACTCAATCGCAGAGGAGGGCCCCTTACAATTGGGTGAGGGTCGGGACAAGATTTGACGACTCACATTCCCGATCCCTCTGGACGTGCTTGAACAGGACCACGGCGTTTGTCGGTGACGCCACCGGTGGCAGCTGCGGTGGTGTTAGCGGCGGCACGAGTACGACCGGCCTTTTCCTCGACGTCCTCGGTCTGGGGCTGAGCACCCTGAGCCTGGGCAATTGCCTGAGCATTTTTCTGGTACTTGTAGACGGTCCAGTCGAAAACGTAGTCGTATTGGAAGCCTTCGCGGACAAAGAGGTCGCGGAAGATCTTGCGCAGGTAAGAGTAGTCTGGCTTGTCGTCGAAGCGGAGAGAGCGAGTGTAGTTGAGGTAGATGGCGAATTCGTTAGGGAAGCCACGGCAGAGAACCTCGGTTGGAGTGGTCATCTTCTTCTCCATGATGCGGTCGTACTTCTGCTTCTTTGTGGCAGCCTTGAGACCTTGCCATGGAAGGGAGCCACGGCAAAAGTAGAGCATGACGTATCCCAGCGACTCCATGTCATCACGACGAGACTGCTCGACACCCAAGTGGGTGTTGATGGAGGCGTAACGAGCAGTACCAGTGAGGTTCTTGTTCTCACGGTATGGGATGTGGAAGTGGGTCTTTGGGTCCCTGTACTTCTTGGCCAGACCAAAGTCGATAACGTTGACCTGATTGCCTCTCTTACCAATGCCCATCAAGAAGTTGTCTGGCTTGATATCGCGGTGAATGAAGGACTTGGCGTGGATGTATTCAATACGCGAGATGAGCTGATCGGCCAGAAGGAGAACAGTCTTCAAGGAGAATTTGCGGTTGCAGAAGTTGAAGAGATCTTCGAGGGAGGGTCCAAGAAGATCGAGAACCATGGCGTTGTAATCACACTCTGTACCGAACCAGCGGACAAAGGGGATACCGACACCTCCGGCGAGCGACTTGTAGACACGTGCCTCATACTCAAGCTGAGGGTGCTTGGCCTTGACGCTTTCGAGCTTGATGGCAATCTCCTCACCAGAGATGATGTTAGTGCCTTGACGTTGGTCAGTGTATGTTCCGTGTTTGTTGTCTGTCTCTTGACCTACCAAGGTAGATATCACCAAACGATCCACTACCGATTTTTCGACCAATTCGGTACTTGTTGCCGACACGGAGATCCTGAAAAGGCGTTAGGGAACGAACAGATGAAGAGACGTATGGAAGCGTGTCGAACGATACGATCGTCCGACGACAGCGGTTGGGAACGTATTCAGGAAAGCCGTACCATTGTCGTCATTTGTGGAAGGATCAAGAGGTATGGCCTCTGTCCTATTTCAGAGCTCCGAACTCTTTTGTGTGATGGTCGATACGGTGAGGGTGAGGTGAGAAGGCGGAGGAAGCCTGGTGATTGAAGAACAAGTCAGCAAGGTCACCGCAGTCAGGCTTTGACGATAGGGCGGTGAAAGCTTGGCACAGCAGCGGCAGATGGAGCAGATGCAATGCAGAGAGTACGTCGTCAATGGAGGTGCATGTGATGACTGCGTCTCGTGACTCGTAGTGAAGTAATAGGATTGGCAGGTTGCAGACCGAGGTGATGGAATTGTGATGGGTAGACGGACCTTTGAATGGAGTGTGTCGTGGTTGAGGAAATCAGGATTCGCAGGAGGACCAAAGGTTGAGAGAAGTGTATCCGGGGTCGATCGAAAGGGGCAGCCGCCGAACTTCAGACTGTACTGAAGCCTCGCCGGGGTGCGTGATAAGGTAGGTAAGTTAGGCAGGAGTCCTGAAGCACACTGGCTTGAGCAGAGCGAGCGGGATATACAGCGCAGAAGTGCAACAGTCGATGGAACAACGAGAGAAGAGAGGCGAGGGGATGGAAGAGCGGTACGGGTGCGGGTGGGCTGCTGAAAGCGAGACACGACGCGACAGACTGCAACGGAACGTCAGGTCCAAACTGAAGCGCCTCAAAGCGACTCAAAATGCAACGCTGGAACTTTTAGGTTGCTGAGCGGGCGGCAAGGAGGGCGGGTGTCTTTTGCCTGTAAGGTATCCACCGCACTGCATCCGATGTGGTACTACTGACCGCTTTACCACGGCGACCGAACGCACCTGCTGGATCTAAAAGTCGCTCATACTAGATTTATTAATCTGTCCCCGTTCAGTGATCGTTACCTTATTCCACCTGCCAACGTACTCAAAATATACTGTAGAATCAACGCAGCGACCATCATCATATCGAGTATTATTGTTTGCCCGAGGGCCGGTCACAAGCGAGGCACGGCAGCTGCGACTCTTTTACCGTATGAACCCAAGCAAGGGAAAGAACAGCCTGCACAGGTAGGCGCGATCCACAAGCTGTGAGACGCCAAGCCTGCAGCACCGCCGGGCTCTTTCCGGAAGAGGCCTGGATCGGTACAGCCCGACTGTTGTGTTTATCGCGCGTCCTGATGCAGTACATGCCATGTAGATCTCTGCGATGGAAACAGCACGTGAAATTCGATTCTGGAAACACCACATTGCACGTCTTCCATTCGCTCTCGAAACCAATGTCAACGAAATTGTCATTGGGTGGACATTCTTTATTATCGCTTCTGTGCTGCACAACCGATTGTTCCTGATAGGCTGATACATTGGTCTTCTGAATATGCTGAATCAGCAAAATACTGACATATTGCCAATGTCGGTCACAAGATAAAGTAATCATTTGCGCGGCAGACAAAATCGGACAATTGCAACTATTCTTCGACGTGTAGAATCACTGCAGTCACACAGCTACATCAACTCGGTCGAGCGACTGGAAATACTTCGACTCGTAAAACTGATATTTGACATTAATGGCCGTCAAGCGCTCGATATTAACATTACAATTGTATGGTGGTATTAAAAGTCGTACAATAAATCTGGAACAATTTACACCTCCTGTCTGAAAACTCTCATCTTCACTCGAAATGAAATCTATGCGCTTCCGGTGGAGGCTGCGTTGTTACAGCCGACGTAAGCGGTTGGAGTGATCGTGCCGGCGTTGAGGAAGACCGTCGCCGTGGTTGTGGCAGGAACGGTCGAAGTGTTGGTAGCTGTCTGTGTGTTTGAGACCGTGATGGTAGTGACTGGATCAGTGACGAATGGAACTGTGTGGTACACTGTCTCGGTAACAGTCGATCGTGGAGCAGTCTTGGTCTTCTTCGTGCATGCTGGAGCGGTCTCGATGCAGTGACAGATGGTGGTGGCCTTGGCCTTCTTGTCGAGCTTCTCGAGGGACTTGAGACGAGCCTGGAGGGACTTCTTGGCCTTTGGTGAAAGCTTGGTCTTTGTGGCCTTCTTCTTAGCCGCAAGCTCCACTGGACCCTTGGCGAGCTGGCGACGGGTGATGGCTGCAGTTGAGTTGCCAAACTCCGCCATGGACGAGTTTCCGGAAGATGGGGATGACTCTGGCATAGTTGTGTTGCCGGAAGATGGGTATGCGGATGGCATTGTTGTGTTGCCGGAAGATGGGGATGCGGTTGGCATCGTTGCGTAGGCAGAAGCTGAGAATGAGGCTGGCATTGTTGTGTTACCAGGAGCTGACGAGGTGGAGCAGCTAGTGACTGTCGTAGTTGGTGCAGTCGCGGTGGAGGAAACGAATGTGATCGATGGAGAGGCAGTCTCTGTGATAACAATCACGGTTGGCTCGCCCGTGGTCATGGTCCTGATCGTGGCATCAACATCGGTCGTGGTTTGTGTGACCGTGTGCTTCTCCGTCTTTGGCTTTGGAGTAACGGTGACAACTTTGGGACAGGTTGGTGTCTTCTTGGCGAAGTGACTGCGGCAGTAGTTGGTAGCTGCAGGCAGCTCAGAAAGCGCAAGCCACTGCTTGTATGGCGCAGCGTGGCAGACATTGGCTGGCTTTTTGGCATCATCGACCGGCTCGATTGGGCTGGCCAAGACAGCAGAAGCCGCCAGAGCGAGGTAGGCGATCTTCATCATGTTGCTGGTTGGTAAAGAAAGAATGAGAGTTGAGCAGTGAAAATGAGTGTGAATGATAGACTTGGAACAGACGAACAGAAGGAGAGAAGACCGAATCTATATACCATGACACACCTCTTGATCAGCAAGTCTAGACGTTCAACGGCGACATCGTTGCCTTTGTTGACCTTAAGATTTATCTTGGTAGATATGATTGATGAGACCGTTTATCTAACGGATTACAAGGCGAGATTGAGATGAGAGTCACCAAAATGTACTCGGTCGACTTCTCGCCAGTGGCCATATACGAACGTGCCTGTCGATCATACAGTAGTCCATGATTGATATACTGAGACCCTTCCGTTGCGGGCTAGTCGCAGTGTATGGAGTCGATAAGTTCCGAGACCTGTGTATTGGATGTGATGGCAGAGTGGAGGTCAACAACGATGTAATCGACTGCCAAACCGATAGTTGTAACGTTGTGGTGATATTAAAATAAAATAAGCCTTTTAGGTTAGCGGATCATCAGCGGAGAAGGGCCGGCCCCTTGATGCAAAGCTTGATATTGGGATCTGGGGTACAGAATGACCGACGTTTGCATGTGCTTGCAGAGAAGATTACAAAATTACCCGGACGGCAAAAATACCAGATCGTTCTCTTAGGGTGCGACGTGGTTCAGAGTCTTTGGGTGTGCAAGTGGTGGTGCTTTCGAGTAAGCTTCCCTACTGACCAACATACTCATGTCTGCTCCCATATTACTGTCGAAAACTTGTGCAGGCTGCAGACTCCGTTCATTGATCGCGGCGAAGACTTATGCCAGGAGACGTCTGGGGCAGCCTCTTCCCTTCTATCAACGCTCATTTACAGCAGTACGAACGTTTGCATCATCTCCAAGACTCCTTGAAAAACATCGCGCTAGTTCGGAAAACCTTTCCGATTCAATCGAGGCACTGCGAGCCTGTCTAAAAGAACTCGATCACGCCAGCGCTGCGTTCAATTTACCGGCTTCCACAACTCCGCAGCTATCAAACCCCGAGTTGACCAACTCTCACGTCGACGGAGAAGACCCACAAGATGCTGCAGCTGCTGAACAGGTGGTGCGAGAGGCAAGGAGGGCGTTTGGTGATTCGCTGCCAGAAGACTTTCTGAGCCCGGAAGAGTACAAGATATACGAAAGGCTTTACGGCGCACCTATCCGGAAACAAGGCGACCTCGATGCGGAAGTCGTAGATTTTGAGCATGCAGAAACACAAGGCGAGCTTGAGGAGCGGGAGACTGCAGGCACCGGCCTGTTGAGAGAGAACGCCGATGGCGAGTTGGAAGAGGTCCCATATCTGGCAGAAGATGACGTTGGAGATGAGGAACCCGAACTGATGTCGGAAGAGGAAGAAGACGAGTTGACCTTCCGGCAACTGGAGAAGCTGGAAAAGTCAAAAAGGGGAAAGTTCTTTATCAAAGCTAGCAAAAAGGAACTGGATGCGGCATTACTGGACGCAGAGCTTCCCAGAGCCGAGGAAGCTTCCATGCTCGATGTGGATCAGGAATGGACAGAACTGGATATGGCAGGTCGACTGATGTACCTCGATGATGTCCGCTACATGAAGTTGGAGAGCCATTATCGTGATCAGGGCAAGCAAGATGAAGCCGACGAACTTTTGCAGATGCTGTTCATCCGATACAGAGCGGAGAGGGAAGCGGAAGTCGAGTCTACAGACGCACAAGCGCAGGAAGCATCTGAGGTAGCGCCAGTTACCTTTGCTCCCGAATTGCAGGATGAAGAAATGTTGGATGAGGTCGAGCACTTTGAACGGGGTCATCCTTATACCGTGAGGAATCGCTTCGGTACGCTTCCTTCGACTTTCAACCTTCCCAGATCGACATTCGTTGACCCGGTCTCCGCAATAATCTCGGGATCCTCCCCAAAACATCTGGCAGAAGCGTGTCACAAGATCTTTGGCGGCGTGGGTCTGCCTTATTCGACCGCAAACCCAGGTTTTGCCAAGAACTTGCAACAGAAGCCGATCCCTTTGGAAGCGTCGCAAAGCAAAATGTCTGAAATCGAAGCAGACGCCTTCTTCGCTGCGGTCATGCCAGGAGTATATGCCAGTGTCACGAGTGTTCTAGTCGAGACCAGAAAACGTCTCGGAAGCTCATGGCTACAAAACATGATGACCCAGGAAGGAGGTCCGAGAATCCTGGATGCAGGTGCAGCTGGAGTTGGTGTGCTTGCCGTTCGTGACGTCCTTCGTGCCGAATGGCAGAACATGCACGACACAAGTGATGACCCAGACTCCCCCAACGAAGTGACTATCGCGGGTGGAGAGGCTGGTGGAGCTCCGATCGATGCTCCACTGGGTAAAGCAACGGTACTCACGTCGAATGACGCTCTCAGACAGCGCGCGAGTCTGCTACTGGAGAACACTGCGTTTCTGCCTCGTCTTCCCGATTACGTCCATGCAAGCGACGATCAAGCGAGAGAAAAGGGTAAGTTCGACATTGTTATTGCACCGCATACTTTGTGGCCACTCAAAGAGGATTATCTACGTAAGCAGCACGTTGCCAACTTGTGGAGTTTGGTGAGTGCCCAGGGTGGTGTTTTGATACTGCTTGAAAAGGGTGTACCTCGAGGCTTTGAGATGATCGGAGGTGCTCGAGATTATCTGCTTGGCCGACGAATCGCTTCCCCGGGAAGTGAGAAAAATGATGTGGAAGTCGACAATCTAGAATACATCAGCATCGACGGCGTCATTGACAAGGAGAAGGGCATGATTATCGCTCCATGCACCAACCACAATGCGTGTCCGATGTACGTCAAGGGCGGCCAAAGCAAAGGCAGGAAAGACTATTGCCATTTTGAGCAACGTTACGTTCGTCCAGCGTTCTTGCAGAAGATACTAGGTGCTCGCGACAAGAACCACGAGGACGTAGAATTCTCGTACATCTCTGTGATGCGAGGCAGAGACCTAAGGGACTCTGATGTGCTGGGTGTGACCCAAGGCGACAAAGCAACAAACAGAGCATTCCTTGGCTACGAGAGAAATGATGTGGAAGATGAGATCCTAGCCAGCAATTTCGACCCTACGGCTCCGGCTGTACCAGAAGTCGACGATGTCTACGAAAGCAGTCGTGCTGGAGGACCACATTCTCTCAGTCTTCCTCGCGCGATCATGCCACCATTAAAGCGGACCGGTCACGTTATTCTCGACCTGTGCACTCCGTCTGGGACCCTCGAGAGGTGGACAGTACCAAGAAGCTTTTCCAAGCAGGCGTTCCGTGATGCCCGAAAGAGCTCATGGGGAGATTTGTGGGCTCTTGGCGCAAAGACTAGAGTGCAGAAGAATGTCCGTCTTGGCTCCGGGAAGGAGGAGCGCAGCGGTGTTGACAATTCTCGGGTGGTCAAGGCTCAGGGCAAGTCGAAGAATGCGCAAGCGACCGCCAAGAAGGGCAAAGGGAAGAACAATATCGAGGTCCCTTACGATTCTCAAGGTCAGATTCCAGGAGACGACATGAAAGTCGTGGCTAGCGGTCGTATGAGACAAGGCAAAGTCTCCGGTCTTAGAGACAAGAGAGACAAGACAGGGACAGGACGAGGCAGAAGAAAATCTCTGTCCGATGTGTAAATATGTCATTGTAACAACATTTCACGGTTGTCATGAAGCAACGAAACGACTCATCTCAATACCAATTCATTACCAAATTATGTCTCGACAATCGCTCGCATGTAGACATCTCGAGTCTCGACTATAGTCAATCACGATGTCAATGCATTCATTCAGTCGCCCAGTTCGTAGTCCCGCGCCTAGCTTGTAGGCTTAGTGCCTACAATTTTTGGAAAGATGATTAGTACTTATTTTAGATAGTCACGACAGCGGTGTCTTGAACTGATAGACAGCTAATGGTATACACAGTGTCCTTAAAAGGCTGAGTCTTGCGTTTTGTGTGACACTTATTCTGTCAACCCCGAGCGGTCAACGTCCATTCTGACCAGGGGTTAGTTCTCCATTCCACACCGGGACACATTGACTTTGTTGTCTATTTTGCTGTCCTCGTGGAATGCATTCAGATCACAAGAGAAGAATGACCCGTCCCCCGCAAAATAATGCTGGAGAGCGCCATGCGACAGACCCTTTACTTTCTTCGACTTTGACGACATATCGACCATGCGCGGAGGACTCCTCAGCGTCGCGGCGCTTGCAAGTGCTGCACTGGCAGACGCAAGACATGCGCCAGCGTACAAGCACAGGGCCATGAGCCTGATGCGCAGACAGGACCAGCCTCTCGGTGGCCCTCCAGATGCATTTCCTACGACCACGAGCTCAGCAGAAGTTTTGGCCTTTATCACTCCTTACCCAGGGGCCACGCCTGTGCCAATCACTAGCCAGAGTCAAGAGGTCACCGTGCAAGTTCCGCAGTTCACGATGTGTGCTCTTCCTCCAGTCGCAGAAGTGCCACTTCCTCCAACTGTGACTCCTACCCCTGGCCCCTATGCCAACTACTCAACTCAGTACTCGGCCTCGTTCGAAACCGGAACCGGAAGCTGCACCACCGAGTACAGCTCTTCAGTCACCACAGTCTGCGCGACTGTGCTCGATGGCATCGCAACCAAGTACACCGTCACCTCCTGCAGTCAGGAAATCACCTTCTCCAGCCAGTACGGCTACACTCTCGTTACCCCAACTCCAACAGCAGCTGGAAACTCTAGCAATTCTACCGCTGCCTTCTACGGCAATGCGAGGACCATCACAGCCGCTCCTTCGATCGAGACCCTAACAACTTACTTCCTCGCCCAATGGCAAGAGCTTACCACTGCGGGACCGCCGAATGACATTGATAAGAAAATTTGCAGGACTTACGGCAATGGCAGCGAGATCTGCCTCGTAGAGTTCGAGCGCTGGGTCACTATTCCCGTGACTCATGTGTCAACAACAGTGACCAGTATTGATTTCACCACGATGATCTTCCAGCCGTCGCAGCTCATCTTCGAGACCATCACAGCGAACATCACCGAGACTCTGTCTTCGTTCAGTCTCTCCACTACAGTCGAAGTGTCGTACACTGTAGAGACAGAAACGACAACTAGAATGAGCAGACCAGCGTCGACGACTGGCCCGACGGTTTACACCACCGCAACTGTGGAACTGGCGTCTCAGACGTAAGTAAAGTGAAGCCTGCTGTGAAGAAGCCTGCTGACTTACTACGAAGCGCAATGCCAACTAGAACCACGACGCTGCACATCACCAAGACCATCTATGGTACCATTACCTCGACAGTATCGAGTCTGCCTACAGATACAGTGACCACGACTGTTTGAGGAGAAGAGTGGCTTCTGGGGCTGGTTGATAACGAGTGCTTGGTGTCGGATGGGCTGGTCGTATAGGCACATGAAGGAGTTTGGCGATTGGGTTCATTGCTTTTTAAGCGGTACTTTCCGCGTGTTTGAAACCGGTTGAGCAGGCTCGTACCTTTCTGTAGTTAGTTAATTAGTATCAAGTCGTCGTTAGTCCAAGTGAGGAAGTCAACAATGGTCCATGCGAATGTATTGCCGACCCGCGCTGAGAGAGTGACGCCGCGTCACATTCAGAGATACTCCCTTCCGCTTCTAGACTCCGCCTCCACCATCCCTCCAACCACCCACTTACATCCCTGACCCCGATTATTATCATCACCATCTCCAAAGTTCTACCTCGGTGCCAAAATACACTGGCAGCAGGCGATCATCTCTTGTCGCATTCCATCGCGTCGAACGCCGCGTTGAAACGTCATGACCTCAAACACGCCTCCACCTGGTGAACAGATCGTCGACCGTCTGATCGTCGACCCTGACGGCTCTCCATGTCCTCTCCTGGATAAACTGCCTGCCGAGGTGCGCGTCCAGATTTACAGGAGCTTTGACGACGATGCGAGTTTCCTTCTGTATTGCGATGGATCCCTCAACTGGATAGCAGTTAAAGTTGCTGACCAGAAGTCCCCCTTGGTCAACTTGATGCGAACCTGCAGAAAGATCCGTAGTGAGGTGATTGGAGAGCGCAGCATCATCGGACGTGCCATTGTCATGGCTTCCAGACCAGACAACCTCGTCGTTGTCGACAACTATCAAGCCAGCGCCACCACCTCGATGGTGCGCAGCACCACAGTCTACTCATGCCTATCGCCATCTGGCAGAGTGTACTCGCCGTTGAGCCTCGATCGGCTTCCGCTCATTATGAAGTCGGTCGACAAGTTGGAGATACAGATTGACATTGACCCTTTTGGGATCCGTCCATCCGTCGACGCGCTTGGAAGTCTTATGGAGGCATTGTCCTGGGGTGACGGGGTGACGGAACTGACCTTGGCAGCGGGTCTGAAGACCCGGTGGTCCAGCGAAGATTGGAGTGGCTTTTCTGACATGCCTCTTGCATGGGCTTTCAGTGACTTGTGGAACAAGATCAATGCCAACACTCGAGCTTCATCGGAGCTGCCGAAGCCTCTGGAGGAGAACTGGTTCAATGGTAGGTGACTGCAGACGACCGATTGAGCGAAAACAAATGCTGACCTAGGTGTAGCTATCGAGGACCGCCGCTTCGCCGAAATCACCAGAGCTAAGCAGACCGGAGACTTGAGCGAGAGATCCAAGAGCTGGATGGACGCACCCACACAAGCTGCTCTGACTTGGGGCACAAACCATTGAGCATCTGGTTTCCTTCTTACTCGACATTTCGTTGGTCATGCAGGCGTGCTGGCTCGCTCGCGGACTTGTCGTTGTCCTCGTTGATACTCCGATCGCATGAATGACAGAGATGAGAGCGGTTGTCAAGAGGATGATCATCTTCCTGCTGGACATTGGTTCGCGGTTGAAATCGTGGACACAACTTGGATTGAACTAGGAGCGTCAAAGCTCCAAGGCAGCACCGCTGAGGGCTACTGGAAAGAGCGTCGTCTCTTGGGCCGGATGCACCTGGACATGCATTGTACAGATAGGATTGGAGCAGCATAGTCCATATCAAAGACATTACCACTACTCCAAGAGCTTCTATCCCAAACCGAGTACGGTAAGCGATGCGTTCTGCGTCGTTCCTGACTCGTAACATTACCGAGGCACTGAGAACAAGCGAAGCGCTAGTCCCTAATAGGATTTAGCCTGCCAACTCCTCAGTTTAATCTGCAAGTCGACTTTGACGATTGGACATTGTTGATGGCGGCGGTGTTGGCTCGGTTTGAGTCAGAATATATATAGCGATTATGTAGACCGCAATCTACACATAATAGCTGGCAATGCACGTGGGACGGGTTTACCGGTTCTATTCCTTAGTACAAGTTGATAACGCATCTCTATTCAAAATCTTGCTTATATGTACCAGTAAGCTGCCAGACCACTAGGAAAACCTCGTGACCGTTGTTTAACAACCCAACAATTTCCTCAGGAATCCAGAGGTGATGGTTTGGCACAGGCTGTTGGTGCTGCCAGTGCTACCAGTGCTACCAGTGCTACCACTTGATGTAGTAGCCGGGGCCACGCACTGGCCATTGGTCATGGCGAAATCGGGGTTGCTCCTATTAGTAGTCAGTAACGTAACCGTCCCAGAAGAGTGTGTCGACTTACGGGTTGACGCAGGGTGAGGTCTGCGAGTTGCAGCCGTTGTTGGTAGCCTTGAAGCATCCGCAGGTCTGCAGAGTGGTGTTAGTCCCTTGTGTTGCAAGATATGGTATGATGGTGTGCTTACACTTCCACAGCATGCTTTGCAGATGTTGCCGCTACAGCTAACAGAAGCTGAGCCACAGCAGACGTTAATACCGCCGGAGCATGAGTTGGCAAAGGCTTGCGTGCTGAAGAGAAGCACGGCCAGGAAGCTGATGCAGAGGATAACGGATTGAAGACGCATGTTTGTGGTATTATTTCTGATGTTCAAATATCTTGGGAGGGTTACCGGTGTAAGCGGAGGATGTGAAATAAGAGAAAGTCAACGAATGAGATGCTTGCCTTATATGTCAATACAATAGAATTCCCTCGGCCATCTTCCATTGGTATGCGACGTCATGCCAATTGTTGGTGTCTTCCAATAACCAGAAGTAACAACAGCGACAGTCCGCGGCTTGAATTCTTTCTGAACTCTCCTCGAACTCTGTTCGAAGTAACACCCGTTTTGTGCCTGGAGATCGTGCCAAGTCGATGTCTCAAACCCAATCCAGGCCGGCCCATCCGGGGTACGCGCGACTACGCCACATAGTAAAACCAGAATCGGGGGTGATGATCACACTCCAACAGCTGTATATACAGTAGACACGCTTGCTATGGTATCAAAAACATGCCACTGGTGGCCTACTCGTTCGATCAGCCCTTTCAATCCTCGTCCTGGTATGAGATCTTGCGCATCTCCCCGAGTCTGTGTCGCGCTGACGACAATGCATTCTCGAGCTGCAATATCTCGACCTGAGGATTGTTAGCATGATGCTGTACAGCAATTCACGAGTTGGAAGTTTCCTCACCTGCTGTTCCATCTGTCTGACCTTGAACTCGTGCCCACTGAGCTTGGTGTAATCGACAGCCTCCTCGCCGTTGTTCTTGCTGTCGATGATAGCTTGCACTTGCTTGACGAGGCCTCTGCAGGCTGATGTGACAGCCTTGCTTGCATCTTCGAGCTTCTCCTGAGTCTTTGACATAAAGCTGGCCTTGACACGACTTGCCGCAACGAGCTGGGCTGTGCTGGCCGCAACGTCGTTAGAAGCGACAATGAGCTGTTCTGGTGAGTTGCGGCCGCTGATGACACCATCTGCTGTCTCAATGAGCAGATTCGTGCTAGATGCGACAGCTTTGGCCGCACTGATGAGACCTTCTGTCCATCTATTGTTACGTTTATAGAATGCACTTGTGCTCATTGAGCTGCCACGTCCTTCCTTGACGATCTCCCTCTGCGAGTCAGTGGCCGCCTTGATCAGACGTGCAATCGCATTGGTGACCGCAATTGCAGACGCGAGAATTGCATCGTGAATCTTGAGCTCGTACGTGGAATATTGGTCGCGCGGCTTGTTCATCAACTTGTTCAAGCGCTCAGCAGCTGCGTCGATGGCCTTGGCCGCGTTGGTCATCTCGCGATCGACAAGCTCACCAAGATCGCCCGAGGTTGAGGTGACCTTGTTCTTTGGTGCAAAAGCATCCGCGATCTTCGAGAGCTGATTGAGGTTCATCTGGACTTCGTTGTTGCGGTTGATCACAACATCAGTCTTTTGAATTTCATCCAGACCGTCGGTTCGATAGCTTTGGATCGATCTGAAGAAGCCGACAGTGCTCATAGCTGATTGTCGTGCAGCATTGATAAGCTGATCAGCCTTCTTGTCGTCCGAGGCAAAACGAGTCAGACCCTTGGTGTTCGAAAGCACATCTGCGACGGCTCCAGAGAAAGTGGCAACAGTACGGATGACTTCAGCGTGTGCGGCGTTCGGTCCGTCGGCTATGTAATTGTTGAACGATGTCGAGAACTCCATTGCGCTCGAAGCAGCCTTCTCGATCTGGGAAAGCACATACGGACCAGAAGCGTTCTGGTTACCAGCGATCATGTTTGATTCGAGCTCATAAAGGGCATCGTCGACTCTTTGTACACCGCCCTGGAGAACAGAATCGATAAGGTCGTTGATCTTCTTGATGTTGTCGAGAAGCATGGTGTCGATTTGCTCGTCCATAGCCTTGTCGGTGTCGGTACCGCCGTTCCTCAGCTCCGCCAGTTCCATCAGCGCTTGATCCATACCGGCCCTCATAATCTCCAACTCCTCTTCTCTTTCCCGCAACTGTCTATCCAAGTCGGAGTCGCCCTCGCGGTACTTCGAAGAAAGCTCGTCGAGTCTGCGAGTCTTGTTACGGAGAGCCTCTTCAAGATCCGCAATCTCTCTGTTGTGTCTGGACAGCATTGCTGAGAGATCAGCACCCTTCTCCCTTTCTGCCTTTTCGGCCTTCTCGAGCGCAAAGCGAAGCTCGCGCTTAACCTTTTCGACTTCATCCTTGTGACCACCCGTTGTTCTGTCACGCTCGTGATAAGCTCGGTCTCTTTCCCGAATCATGTCTGCCAATTCCAGGTTCTTCGTCTTCAGCTCGCGTTGTAGCTTCTCGCGGTGGTCGATGGCTTCCTGTGCCGAAGCAGCCTTGAGCTGAACACCCTTGAATTTCTGCAAAAGCTCGAGATGCTCGTGTCTGAGTTGCGAGTACAACTTGGCCAAAGCCTCGTATTTGGACCTCCAGGTGTTGATCTGCTCCTGCAGTGCTCGAATTTGCTCATCTTTGGACTGCGATTGCATCTGGAAGTTGTTCTGCAACTGCTGCAACTCTCCTTCCAAAGCCTTCATCCTCTTGTCGTACTGCTCCAACATGAGCTGGTCGCGCTCGTACTGCGCACGGGCATTCAGATTTTCCCGCTCCAATTCTGCCATGCGACCCTGGGTCTGTTGTGAGTACTGGTCGCGCATGAGCTGCTCTTGTGCCAATCGTGCCTGCTCCGCTTGGAGTCTTTGTTGCTCTTCAAAGTCTCTTTGCGCCTGAAGAGCTTGTTGCTGCTGTTGGCGCTGAGCCTCTTCCCATTGTGCTTGCAATCTGCGCTGCTCCGCCTCATACTCTTCCTGTTGTCGCGCCTGCTCATTCTTCCAGAATTCGTTGATAGGTTCTGGATCGGGTGCAGATGCTCGTGGTGGTGGAGGTGTAGCCGGTTTTGGCTGCTCAACTTGACCTCGCGGCCTCGCAGGAAGTGCTGGAGCAGTCTCATCGTCGGCGAATAAGTTCGGAGGATCTTGAGGCAGCTTTGGCACAGGCCAGAGACTTGTAACGTAGCGAAGATTAGAGCACTCATAGTAGAAATGGACAAGGCGGTAGTGCTGGGCGTTGTAGCGGTCATGGAGGGGCTTCAAGGCTTCGTCATCGCCGAGGGCTGTCTACATGTCAGCAAGGGCAACATCATATTCCGTCTTCTCACTCACAGGAGTGCATGGCGCGAAGCATGCTCGTGATGAATTTGTAAATTCCATAACTCTCCGCAATGAGTGGTACGAGCGCAGCCATACGACATTCATTGTTTGTGCCTCCTCGGAAAGATGCGAATATCAGCTTCTGGAAGGTCTCGATTTGGTCCTGAAGGTTCATCAGGTCGGTGATTGTTTCGTAGCCCTCGTTCGGGTCATTGATGCTCTTTAAGCTGATGTACTCCTCGTACTCGAATGTACCGTTGAACTCGGGATGATTGCGATGAAATTGGAGCTTGTTGATCAAGAAGAAGACGTATTCCTGGATCAAACGTCCGTAGCCTCGCAAGCCATCACCCATGCCACCTCCCATACCTCCTGACATGCCTCTTGACAAGCTCTCTATCCAGCCGATGTTGGACTGAGCTTCTACCAAGACCACAGGATGACCTTCTTGCATAACTTTGTGGATTGTAATCAGTGCCTTGAATGTCTGGACCTCGTCGGCCAAGATGGGCTGAACCTTCATGGCAGCCCAGAAGGACGCAGAGCTCTTGTGATCCCATGTGTATACGATACTACTGCGAACGTGCTTCCTCTTCGGTGCCGTCTCTTCTGGACTTGTCGCCTTTTTCACAATCATGGCCAGTTCCGACTCCGACTTAGCCACGTCCACATTGCGACTGGTGTGGAGCGCCATTGCGCTGGGACGTGCCTCTACAGGGCTTTATGTGAGGATTATCGTTGAGTAGTCGAAGGAAAGGCAGTCGATCAAATAAGAGTCCAAGTATGCGCGGCAATGAGCGGCTGATGAGTAGGAGGTTTAGATGCTGGCGAAGCTGGAGATGGCGCGGCCAGGCATGCGTTCTCGGACGCGAGGTTCCTGCGGCTCTGCGGGACTGCGGACGTCATCACCGAACGCCGGGGCAAGCGCATACGGCAGCATAAAATTACAGGTGCAAGTGGTACTCCATATTGATCAAGAGCGACCTTCACGACATACCTTGAGAACCGGGAAGCAGCCATTCGTCTGGGCTATCTATAGATTCTGAGAATGTAGAAACACCAAGTTCTATGTCGTACTTTATATTGTGGTGGTACCAGTGCAGTACACAGGTATTCGGAGTTTCGTGGGCATGCTTGTAAACAGGGCTGCCCTCAAATGTCCGATTGATTAATTGCCTTCCAATGGTTGCTGCAATTGTATGATCACATATGAGTATGAGGCTGACGAGAAAGCTGTGGACTTGCGATTACTTCCACTCCTGCAAGTATAGAGCGCTGAGAGAGGGTTGGTATACACACTGGAACCTGATAAGCGGGTGCAACCTTCGATAAGGCTATGCTCCTACTCTTGTACAGAAATTGTAGTTCACGTCAAGCACAGAATACTTTGAATCATCAATGTTCTCAATTGGACCTTTGGAAGACAGGCTATGGATGACCACGCAGTGTCCCAACTGCTGGTCAGGCAGCCTTTTGCATAATTTTGCCTGCCGTGACGCCGTTTTGCTAACCTTGCAAACATGCAAGCCGCTCAGTGATATCAAACTCCGACATTCCTCTACATCTACTGGCCAGCAATGGCGTATGCCCTGCGGCGGTCGCGCTCCTCGGCAATGGAGAGCTTGACACCCTTGCCCTTTGGAAGCGAGATCCATGGCTTCTCACGGCCAATGACGAAAACGTTGCTCTCACGGGTAGCGAACTCGTTGTCGACGGCGTCCTTGATGTGAACAATGTTGAAACCACCATCGTGTCTCTCACGGTGAGTGATGACACCAACACGACCCATGTTACGACCACCAGTGGCCATGGCGATGACACCAGTGTCGAACTGGATGAAGTCGGAGATCTTGCCCGTGGTGAGGTCGATCTTGACGGTGTCGTTGACCTTGATGGCTGGGTCTGGGTAACGGATGCTGTAAGATAAACTGTCAGCACTTGTCCCTTAATTTCACCATGTGTATTTCAACACGTATTTCCGCATCGCCAAAACTTGGTCCAACGGCTGATAGATGCGACTTACGTTCTAGCATCATGCGTAACCAAGTATGGAATACCACCCTTGCCGAGCTGGACTCTCTTGACCTTGCCCAACTTGTACTCGGCCTCCTCGCCAGTGATGCGGTGGACAGTGAAGCGACCCTTGGTGTCGTAAACAAGACGGAAGTTCTCGCCAGTCTTCTCGATCGAGATGACATCCATGAAACCAGCTGGGTAGGTTGCGTCGGTGCGGACCTTGCCGTCGACCTTGACGAGGCGCTGCATGACAATGGCCTTGGTCTCGCGACCGTTGAGGGCGTACTTCAGCCTGGAGATATATTGTTAGTCGCCGCGTGAGATGATCTCGTTGTCGTGGCCTGCGCACCTGTTGCGGATGAAGACGATCAGAGGCATGCAGTCTCTGAGCTTGTGAGGACCTGGGGAGGCCTTTGGCGCGTAGGCACCGGAGAGTTTGTCCAAAAGCCAGTGGCTTGGTGCCGACAGGCGGTGCTGGTGCTTTCTTGGTCCACGAGCCATGTTTGCGACTTGACTTCAGGTGTTGAAGATATGTGTTGTAGGCGCAGTCGTGAGCAAAGCGTCGCAACTTGAAGTTCCGCCTGAAGTTTTCGTGTGCGAGCGGGTCTCGACGCCAAGCTTCCCCAAAAGATTGCTCGCAGCCCGGAAAAAAGTTCTGCGAGCTCCGAAGCGCGCCGACCTCGCGGAAGCCGCCCCGGGCGTCCGTCTCGCCCATACTGTACTGCATCTGTTGAGGTGATCGTACCTACGCGGCAGACACGCGCGTAATGTCAAACAACCACATGTCGAGCAGTCCAATGAGATGATCCGATGTCTTTGCAGCGGTCTGGCGCTGGCAACAATGGCTATCGTCCCACGTCGCTGGACTTCATCAATCGACCGAATCCGGTCGAGCCCAGTAACGTCGGTAATCATGGCGGCAGCGTGATAGACAATCGTCAGATCAGTAGAGGATCTGATGAAGAGCTCGTCCGCGTGCTTCTTGGTTCACGCTCAAGAGATTCTGCGACTGATTCCAGAGCTTCAAAACCGTCTAGTCAATCCGTATCTTCCGGGTCAATCGCCGCCGTACTAAACGATGATTATGAACCAAACACTCTCACTACCCGGCATGCAGAGTCGGACCAAGCTGTGTTCAGGCTTCCTCAGCTACCAGTAAATCGAGGTGTGAAGAGACCAAGACATCGAGTGCCGCCTGTACTCCAGGGACTTCACCAGCCGCCCCCAAATGCTGGTTTATTACCCTCAATCAATACGGAAAGCGTCCCCGTCGACTCAAACACTGCTGTAGATCGTGTAGTTCAGTCAGCACCAGAACACTATGTCTTTGCAAATCGGCTGACCGATGCCGTGAACCAGCCTCAGAACAAAACCGCACGTCCGCTACCAAAGAACAAGTGGACCGATGAGGAAACGGCAGTGCTGGTCAAAGGCGTCGAACGGTTTGGTGTTGGCAAGTGGAAGCAGATCTTGAACTGCAGCGATCTTCACTTCAACAATCGCACTACCGTGGACCTCAAAGACCGATTCCGACTTTGGACTCGCCAACAGGCCAAGCTTGGGAGACCCGTCGAGGTAGTCGATATTGCCCCCCCAAGAGGTTCTGTCGATCGAAGCCACATGACATCGACATCGAGCCCACCAACCTTTACCGCATCGCAGCGTCGACGCCGCGTGAATTGGACCAATACGGAAGATGAAGCTCTACTGCAAGGATTTCACAGGTATGGTGCCTCGTGGACATCGATTCAGATCGACCCAGTGCTTGATGGACGTACGCCCACTGACATCCGTGATCGACTCCGTATTCGATATCCAGAGGAATACAAGAAGACCGGACTTGCGGCAAAACGTAGCACGCCAGTCCTGCGCTCTAGCGATACAGCGCCGCAGGAATGAGTGGATTCGGGTCAATCCATGCCCGCGTCAAGAACGACCATCGAGCCGGGCAAATTCAGGCAAGCGAACAACATCTTCTCGGCCTTTGACGAGGAGTGGTTAGCTGATCTCGACCTTCCCGAGGGCGATGACGCCCCGATAGTACTAGATCGGAGTATTATGGACTGGGCGAATCGTCAGTTGCCATCTCTCGAATCTGTGCTTGCAGTTCCGCCGTCCGACCTCGGCAACATGCAAGGTATCGATCCTTTAGCTACCCTACTCCCGAGACCTTCTCAATGAAGGTTCAGTTGATAAACATTGTTTTTCATGATACCCAGCCCTTGCTTTTTTCTTCTTACATCTCAAGTGGGGGTATTGATATGCTACGCAGAGGGATCGTGGCGTGATGACCTTTTCAGTTTGCGATGAAGCTTATTTAGATCTAGCATCAAACCATGAAATCATGAAATTACTGTAACGCTCGTGTATCATAACCGCTCAAAATCGGTGGGCAGTTCAGTGAACACTCCGCCAGACACCTCGCCACACATTTTATCAGACATTTCGGTAGACACCCCGCTGGACACCCCGCCACGAACTCCGCCACTTCAATTGAACATGATCATTCCATCGGTCTGGTTGTAGTCATGTATGAAGTCCTCCCAGCTGGCCCATGCTATTTCGTCTGTAGACGTGCTCGAAACGTTGGTCATGACATTGACGGCCGAGTCTCCTAGATCTGGCCAGATGTCGAAGAGATCTTCCAGGGGAGGTTGATAAGCAGTTAGATCGGAAGAATCGATGAGCGCCGCCTGTGTAGGCTCTCTGTCGTCTATTGGCCGATATCCGGGATTGTGACTCTCGGTAATCGTATCGGGTAACGTTATAGACGACATCTTCTGCTCCGCCCTTTTCATCAATCTCAGCATAGGCTCCCATACTGTCTCACCATTATGCTCGGGCACGATGTCGTTCATCCTGAAGAAAGACACCTGAATGATAGGCCAGCATGCGTTGAGTAGGCCCACATCGTTGCAGACGCACAACTCGGCGAGTGAGACCGCCAGGGCATGCCATGGTGCAAAGAACCCTCCATACCACCTCCAAGGGATACCTCGTGGATCCCGGACGATCTTGTGAGTCTCTTCAAGCACCTTGACAGCGAGCTTGAGAAGGTCCACGTGGTTTATGACGGGCGCTGATACGCCTATTTGCTGACGGAGAGGTCTGACTGCCATGAGCTGCATCCACGCAACAATACACTCAGCGGTCGTCTTGCTGTACCAGTACCATGCAGAGTTTCGAACCTCGGAATCATTGGTAGCGAACAAAGGTGCGATCTCCTGCTGGAACGAGTTGAGACGCGCCTGTCGTTCTGTCCACTCGTTGTGTTGAGGGTCCGGACTGGCCGAGAAGCACAGGAATCGTGCAAGGATCTGGGTCTTTGTAGTCAAAAACAGGAATGTGGAGTCTGTAAAGTCTTGTCGCGCGGCAGGTTCGTCAGTCATGTCCGGCCATATATCAGCATCAGCAATATTTAGTGGAACCATCGAATCAACTAGCCAGGATCCGATGATCATCGGTTCGGAAGCCTTTTCCACAGCAGCTTGAGCATCAAGGAGTCCGATAGCGACGAAAAGTCTTCGCCTTTGCTCCCTTTCGAATGGCCTCATGGTATGGGAGGCTGGAGTTAGTAAGAGTCCCAGACTTTGCGCCATACGAAGAGCTAGACTTAGTAGAGTCCATACCCGATGGGTCTTATCTCCGATACGTGTCGCAGCCTGTCGGATATACATCAGCAGAGGTCTAACTTGATCCTGCTGAGTAACCTACCAGATGGATTACAAATGCTTGTAACAGGACTAGATTATGATTCAAGACAAAGTCGGCATATCCAAGAGCTGCTTCACTCGCGGCGCGGTAGCCTTCGACCACTCTCGACTTTGCGACTCCGAAGACTGACATACACTCATCCTCGTCAAGAGTACTCACCGCGGCGAAAAAGACGGCGTAGTCCAGGGCCTGAACGTACGGATCGTTCACTGAATGACCGAGATATAGTTGACCATGCGTGATATGTGCCGTGATCGATGGCTTGTGTAGAACTTTGAAGATCGGGTCTACATTGGCATTGTAAGCGGCGCACAGTCGACTGTGTATGTGCGCGGAGCCTCCGTACTCCAGAGTGGTCACAAATGACGCTGGAGAAGGAATACTGGCGCGAGAATTTAGTGTCGAGTAGGCGAGAAATGTAGGTGTGGACTTGGATCTATGCTCGGATGGACCTGCTGGCTCCTTCCTTCCGGTATAGTCACCATCTGCCGGTCGCAAAGGTTTGCCATCGTCATGATTCGAAGTCACAAGATCTTGGTAGGTTTCGATATTCGAAGGAGTATACGGAGCTGAGTCATCGGTTCGACATGTTTCGTCTCGGCTTTCAGTGGCAACCTGAGTCTGTGTCTGTCGAGGTCTGTGTCTCCCGCGTGGCAGTCGTTGTCTCTCTACCGGTATGCATGCTACATGTGCTTTCGTACAATTCGAACATGGACTGAGCTTGTCGCATCTGGCCTTGCGCCTCACACATCGTTCGCAACTCAGACGAGGGTTGGCAAGTGGTGACTGGCCGGGCATACGGTCAGACGACTCGGGTCATGAGGCCGAACAACTTAGGGTGGGAAGCGCATTGGGCGAGGGGATGAAGAAAGAGCGATGAGGCTGAGGTCGGGTTAGGCCGCCCGTTCGCCGATCCTCCACGTGGTCCTTCCCATGCAGCCATGCTGATCATTCCCCGCAATCGTTCAGGTGAGGCTGAGGAGAGCCAACAAGGTTGGTCTATAATATAATGTTTGGACTCTGCTTGTACGTGTTGGACTGCATACGCGAAGACTCTCTACCTCATTTGACACGTTGCAAAGGTCTACAGCATCAGAAAAACCAAGGAGACAATTTGAGGCAGCCATGGACGAAATTACAGTCACCAAGTTCATTGCGATTCCTGGAGCCTTTGTCATGTTCGGCTACAGCTTCGCATCTTCTCAAAACTTCCTACCACTTATCTTCGATCAACCAGCCAAGATTGCTGCGCCGGTCTTCTCTGGAGTCTTCCATCGTGGCGGAAATGTCATGATCCCTTTGACATCAGTCACAGCTGCAGCATTTGCCTACCTAGCTTATCGACGCCCGGCGCAAAGAGTATTGTATGCCTCAGCTTCGGCATTGACAATCGGCTTCCTACCTTGGACGAGAATCGTCATGTATCCCGGTATCCAGCGATTACTTGAGATCAGCAAGAGCTCGCAGGTTCAGATGAACGCTGCTGATGCGAGCGGTGAGACCCTGAGTTTGCTGAAGGCGTGGTATAATCAGAACTATGTGAGAGCATCCATGGCATTCGTCGGAGGCATGGCAGGCTTGTTCGCGGCCCTGAGCGTCTAGGTGATATTGTCAGCAGAGCAGCGGTTTTTTCTTCTCGATAGTCCACGTGGGGGTGTTGACATGCTACGCGGGGTGTCCGTGGGGCGACGCCCTTCTCAGTATTATAATGAAGCTCATGTGAATTCAGTTAATGCTCCGGTCAATCAAGCAACGTTTTCTCCTCCAGTCGATGTGTCCAGTAGGCCAAATCATTCGCAACGTTCTCCATGAGGCTCTTGTCAACAATGCCCTCTTGCCACGTAATGGTGATCCAATTTCCCTTACCCTCGACACCTGCAACATTCACATTAAATGCGGCACCGATTGGCAAAGCTCCTTGAGTGAAAATGCTCTTCGTGATCTTCCATCCCGTGGTTCTGTTCGCTTGGGACTCTGACTCGAATCCGGCATCGGGTTGTTTCAGACTGCCAATATTGCTGACCTCCCAAGTCCTCTCCTTCCGCTTGCCGAGTCGACTCAGCCAAAAATTCCGCGTGTCACCTACGTATTTCAAGAGTGCAATCTCGTCGTCCGCTGGAAGGGAAGCGACTTTGGCTTTGAGGACGGTGCCCAGCTCGCGGGCTGCGCCGAAAATAACCGCATCACACTTCGATTCCTCTGCAGTGGAGCGGACGGGTGATCTTTCAGTGGGTTTTGCGTTCGAGATCGTGTCACGGAGCGTGGCCACGGTGGCCAGCGGAAAGGAGTAGTTGAAGCCGGTCACCAGACAGTGGATCTGGTTCCGGTCGAAGGAAGGGACTGTCATATGGCGGAGACCTATGGGTGTTGAGGTTGTGAACGTCGGTGCTTCAGATGCAGGCAGACGACTCGATAGCGATGCCAAGACGAAAGCGTGGATGAGAGGTGTCAGTGTTGTCTTGTGCTGTCTGCACGCCTTCAAGAGAGAATCAAGAGTTGAGGACGGAATGTTGATAAGCCGGATATTGGTCTTGAATGGCTCGAGAGTGTTTGGCTTTCCTGCCCAGGGCAAGGTACTTGGGTCCAGCGCAGGTTTCAGATATGAAGGTGCGAAGTTCTTCCAAATTAGCTCGGTCCAGAGTTTCTTCAAGATGAACAGCCAGGAGAGGGTGAATGGAACAAGTGACTCAAAAGGTCCTGGGCAGTCGGTCTGCGGCTCGACTTGAAGAACATGCTTCTCAATGGTTGTGCTGGAATCGTCCTCTGAATTCAAAACTTTGAGCAGGTCACGATGGAAGAGGAGAGCAGCTTGGCCATCGCAAATGGCGTGGTGGAATACGAATGCGATATCCAAGCAGGTGGCTTTTGACAGATCACCACCGGTAGCAACTTGATGCACCATAATCTTCCAGACTGGACGTGTGGAAGGGTCGGGCCATGACTGATCGTGCTGGAAACTTAGGGACTCGAGCAGGCGAATCTCGTAGTCTTTGTCATCCGTGTAAACTCGATCGTTCAACTCTAAGACATGTCGGAGGTCGATAGCATCAAGCTGAACGATTTTCGGATCCTCGGTATCTTCGTCTGCTATTCCCACTCGTAACATAGGCTGTTGTATGATCACGGCGGCCACTGCACGCTCCAGCAGCTCTCTAATTGAGTCGACGTCAGTAACATGGTTCGGTACGGCATAACGGCAGGTGACTACGACACTGCGGCAGAGGCCTAGACTGTGTCTACTGGTGTTGAATTTTGCACTGGTCTTGTTAAGCTTTGTTGTTGCTGGAAGATGTATGGGAAAGTTACCAGTATCCAACTGGTCGAATGACCTTTGATGAAGTCATTTTCACACTCGTGATAGCACAAGGATTATCATGCGAAATGAGGTGCCGATGGCGGTTGAGAATTATAAGTGGCACTCAGTACGTGTAATATGGCACTCAGCAACACATGAACCGTCCGATGCCTGCGTTCGAGGAATTGTATATAGATTTAATGCCTATAACTAATGACAAGATGATTAGTGATTGATTATAGATAATTACAATAGCTACGTATTTGAAAATAGACAGCTGATGGCATACACAGTGCCCCAACAGGCTGAGACTGGCGTTGTATGTGCCACTTATTTTGTCACCCGCGAGCAAGCATCATTCGAAATCTAGTTCATAAGTAGCCCATTGGGGCCATACTGAGTAGCTAAAGGGGTCATCATGCTATAAATACATCCCAAGCCCCTGACTTCCGACTGGTATTTCGCTCCAAACGCCTTCCGGATCATGCACCTCTGCTGCAAATCTAAAATACTGAGCATGCTGATGGCCTACTGAGCCCACTCTGCTCTAGGCTACCTGCGCTTAGGAGCAGGCTTTCCGGCGGGCTTCTTCTTCGTCCTCTTGTCCTCTTCATCGTCCAGGCCACTCTCTCGGTCCTTCTTCTTGGCCTTGACCTCCATCTCGTCCCAGTCGTCGGCCTCTTCGTCATCGCTGACCTCTTCCTCACTGGCTTCGGCGCTAGCGTCGTCGTCGAACTCGGACTCGTCCTCAGATGATTCGTCGCTTGCCAATTCCTCCTCGGAAACTTCGAAAGCGGACTCTTCTTCGCTCTCCTCGGCGTCTTCATCATCGGACTCGGCTGCCAGGAAACCCCAACCTCCGTCTGCGAAGAACTGGTGAGGGTCTGCAGTGACGGTCTTCATGATCTGACCCCAGTTCAGGTTCAGCGGACCTTCGCTGTACGGGATGTCAACACTATCGAGCCAGTCTTTCACCGAGTCTATGGATTCGACTGGAATGGTGTTAACGTGTGCTGGTGGACGTTGGAAGTCCTTGTAGACAATGACCATGTCAAAGTTCTTCAGACCGAACTGGACACGTTCCAAATGGACGACTTCGATCTCTCCAAGAGTGACTGCAAAGAACGGTGGTTCAGTGATTTGAATCAAGCAGTCGGTGGTGGGACTCATTGTGACGCTTGAGCGTGCTGGAACACCATTGAAGCTGAGTTCGCGGAAAGGCATATCGACCTGGAGGTTCTCAGACTTTCCGGCATCAGCGATACGCTCGGCAAAGGCCTTGAATTCCTTGTCCAGCTGGACACGACGACGACGCTCCTCCTGCTCCTGCTCAAACTCTTCTTCATCTCCATATCTGTGGCGGCGCTTGCGGTTGCCAGTCTCGTCGAATTGCATCTCCGTGGCCTCACGGTAGAACTGCACGTCTTTCGTCTTGCGTTTACCAATGATGATGGGGTCTTTCAGGTGCATATGGATAATAACAATAAGCTCCTGTTGACTGGGCTGGAAGAAGAGGTGCTTGATGTTGGAGAACAGGACATCGACTTTCATGCCGCCGAGATGAGCATAACGAATACCGTTTTGGTGAATTTCCACAGCACCACCGATACGCTTGCTCTCAACTGCAGGACGGAGAAAGATATTGTCGAGTCTGTGTGGGCGGCGATCTGTCCGGCTGTTAGCTTCTGTTTGAGACTCAAGAGATCAGGCGGATACTCACTCCTTATCTCCACCAGCTTGTCCTGCTCAACGACGTCTTCCATCTCCTTCTTCTGTTGGTCTTTCCTCACTGCCTCCTTCTTCAGGTCATTGATGCGTTGCACGATGTTATCCATGCGGGCCGAGTCGGTGGACCTAAATGTCATGCTACGAATAAAGTGGGCCGTGGGGTCCTCGAATGGTTGATCATCTTTGCGGGCAACACCTTGACCTGGTGATAGGAAGTTGATACGTAAGAATGAGACGTCGCCGGGCTCTTCGGTCTTGCTGACGTTCTTGATGGTATTGATGTGGAATGGTACTGGTCGACCCATGATCGGGAGGATGATCGTGTTGGCCTTGTCGTCAATGAGAATCGTGAGGTCTTTGACTTTCGTCGGGAGCTGACCAGGCTGCTTGTATGATTCGAAACGCTTGAACTTCTTCTCTTCCGTGCCGTTCAAGTTGCCGGTACCTTCGCCATATTTGTCGAGGCCTTCTGACTGTTTCTTCTGGTGAAGCTCTTTTTGGTGTTCTCTGCGTTGGGCCTCCTTCTCTTCATTCGCGTTGGTGTTCCGCTCGTGTCTCAAACGTGTGCTCTTGATGTTGGTCTGCGCGACAGCTCCCACACGGGAGTCCTTCTTCGGTTTCGGTTTCTTCTTGTCCTCTTCCTCTTCCTCGTCATTAAAGAAAAAGGAGGTCGATTCGAGGTCGGTAGGCGCATCTTTGGTGAAGACCAAGCCATCGCTTCTGCCGACACGAACTGTATCAGTCAGAATCATCGAATACGTCTTGCTCTTGCTGTCTTGTGGTTTCTCATTCTGAATGTCGTTGAACCCTGTGGTGATGCTAAAGGTCATTCCGTCCCGGAGAGTGGTGGTGCACTTTGCATTGAGGACGAGGAGGCTGTCTCTTGTCTCGATACCGATGCCATAACCGACGTTCTTAACGAAGTGTTTCTCCAACTCTGGCTTCTTCGATTTGACCATGTCGAGCGCCTTGTTGTAGATTTCTTTGGCTGTGATACCGTCGCGACAGCTCTTTATCACAAGGTCGTGAACAGCCACGAGTACTTTGTAGGCACTCTCCTGACTCTTGTTCGGGTCGACGAGATATGTGCGAGCGATGATGGCGCTGTATGTCTGGTAGCGAAATCCAAGGGTGGACAAAATGACACCGGCATGGAGGTTGTTATCGTCGGGCTCGGCAGAGAGCTTGAGATCGTACTTTCCACCACTCTGGACGATAGGCTGGACTGCCCAGTCGAGTTGCGCAGAGTCGAAGTTGCCGGACACCTTGAGTTTCTGGAAGAACTTTTCGTCGTCGATCTTGTCCGCAACCATCTGAGACAGCTTCTTGTGGGTAATCTTCTTCTCTTCGTCGATGATGCCAGACATCTGGTCCACAAAGTAGTTGGCCATGATTCCACTAGAGGCGCGCGACGCATCTCTGAGAGCCCGGAGTTCCTTCTCATCCTTGACGGACATGGAGGCAGAAAGCGCAGCTGAAATATCTACCTCTTCAACCTCTTTGGAGATCTCACCGAAGGCGTTCTTCCATTCTGTGACAAATGGGCCAGTTGAGCTATCCTTTGCGATAACGCCAACCTTCTTTCCGGCGTTCTTGATGGTGTCCAGACAGCGCTCAAATTGCTTCGCATTCTCTGCGTTATCCTTGCCTCTCACAAGAATCTCCACTGGGACCTTGCCGTCTTTGAGGCTCTCCAGGTATGCCGCCTTCTTCTTGGTTGTGACGATGTAGATGGCCTCCAGGGTAATGACGAATATTGTGGATGGAAACTCGTAGCCTAGTAGCCAGAACTGAAAAGGTTAGCAGATATTCAGGTATAAATGATTCGAATGTCGGAGATCGGCTGGCGTTTGTGGACAGAGCGACGAGACCTGGGCACTCTCTCAGATGAACACAAGCGAAGATCTTGAATTTCTGGGCACGGTAATGCTACGCAGGATCCTATGGTATCCAGTATTCTGTTGTAGGCACTTACCTGCATCGCGCTGGCTTTGTTGTAGCCTTGTGCCTCTTCCGACTTTCCCATAACAATCGTGACTGAGCCGGCGCCATTGAACAATTGATCACCGGAGCGCTTGTCGGTCTTCCATTGCGCGATGAAGGCCGAGAGGCGCTCATGGAACTGATTTTTGTCGATGGAGACCTCGTCGGCCATGATGAATCGTGGCCTGAAGGCCTATATCGGTTTACGGCAAGAACGACTTGAGTGATCCAAATATGAACCGAGGAGAATGATGCGCTCGAGAGAAAGATGGAGCCGTCGACGAATGGAAAGTGAGGTGACAGTGAAGGCAACTGACTGAACTTCACGGCGCGTGAAGCAATCGGGGGACTTTGAAGTCGCGCGAAGCTCCCGCGTAGAACTGCAGCCTTGGCACGCTAGTACGCAGTCTCGGGGCAGTCAGGAACAGCTGGAAGTGCGGTCGTTGTCAATATCATTCCTGGAACCAAGTGCTATATGATCGGAAGCTTTACTACGCTCCTTGGTTGTGTTCTCATTTAAGTCTAATGCTGCAATGTCGTACCAATCACGAGTCCCTTCCGGACATTACAGGATGCTTTCACAATGTGGCATAACGTACATGTAGGCTTGGCAAGCTTCGGCTGCACCTCCGAATCATGACTTCGAGATCCCAGCTTGATCGACCTTTTGCGCTTAGTACTCAAGACTCCGAGTCACAGAACTGCAATTGATCATGAATACTGGCAGCAGGATTCTCCGAGAGCTCGCAGTGAACACTGCAACACTATCACGATCTCAGCGACAGTCCGCGACACCACTGCCGAATTGGACCTGCCTCCGATGCATGCGGAAACCTTTTACACAGCAGAAGAGACGATATGCTACGCAGAACCCCGCAGATGATCCGGCATTCACCTCTATTGTCGATAACCCACCTCAACTAGTACGCGCCGGCAAGAAGCACGGTTGGGGTCTCATTGTACTGGCGGTGATACCGATCACTGCATTTGTATTAGGATCGTGGCAGGTACAGAGACTGGGATGGAAAACAGAACTCATAGCGCGGTTCGAGGATCGACTAGTACGAGATCCGTTGCCGCTGCCGCCACAAGTCAACCCAGAGTCTATCAAAGACTTCGATTACCGACGGGTGTATGCGAAAGGCAAGTTCAGGCACGACCAAGAGATGCTTATAGGACCTCGTATGCATGACGGTAACAACGGATACTTAGTGGTGACTCCACTCGAGCGGGACTTTGAGGATTATCCTGGCAACACGAAAATTCTGGTGTGTAGAGGGTGGATCACAAAAGACAAGGCAGCACAGGCGACCAGACCGGATTCGCTACCGTCAGGAGATGTGACTGTCAGGGGGCTGTTACGAGAGCCATGGAAAAAGAACTCATTCACACCGGACAACAAACCAGAGGAGAACAAGTTTTATTTTCCAGACGTGGAGCAGATGGCGAAGCACACCGGCAGCCAGGTTGTATGGATCGAGGAGACGATGAGACCAGACTTGATTACTGCCTACGATAGGGAAGCCAAGGGTGTTCCGATTGGCAGACCAGCCGAGGTGAATTTGAGAAACAACCATGGGCAGTATATCTTCACATGGTACGTTCAGTGGGCTATGGAGAGGTCGATCTACTAACACATACGCAGGTATTCGTTGTCCTTGGCGACGTCCATCATGCTCTGGATGGTCATCAAGAAGCCAACGACGAATGTTTCACGGAGAGTGAGGCAGAGCAAGGAGTGGTCATGATGAGTTGCAGACGCACGAATTCAGTTGTTCATACCCCGCCATGATATGTGCTGCCAGCGTATCTTTTGGTTCATATGTTCTTCGTGATTGCAGATAACGCTACCCTCTGAGCCTCAAGTGTCGAAAGCATCGGAGAATGTCTGATCTACGTTTTGCTGCTCACCACCCGCACGTGAAAATGACGTAGCCGCGGCTTTCGACGCGACGTGCTTATCGATAAAGAATAAATTGTTCTGTTGCTCCGCAAATGTTCGAAAGGAAAACATTCGGTCGGCAACTTGCAGTTATCAACTTACCATAATTAATCGCAAAAATGTCCGATTCCGGATCCGCCACTGGTATCCCTCTCATCGAGTCGCCGTCACCTTCAGGCTCTCCCGAGCCCTCCACCAACAAGCGGAAGCGGGACATCGACAGCAAACCGGAGAGCAAGCGGGCTGCAAAGCGCAAGAGAACCAAAAAGCCAAATGATATCACCGACGATGCGCTGGACACTGCAGCTGGACTGAACCATGCGATCGCACATATGGACAGCCAGCTGCTGGCGGATCACGTAGCGCAGCGAACGAAGAGATTTCAGAACGACCTGAGCATGATGGAGCTGGAAGAACTACAACTGCCTTCGTCTGCTATTGTGGATACCACCGAGTTTCAAGACTCACGCAACCTCGAAAATCTACCAACGTTCCTGGAAAAGTACGCTGGGAAAGAGATGAGCAAGAAAAAGAAGAATCGGTTACAAGATGCACCCCAGGCGAAAGGAACGCCGCATACTCTGATCGTTGCCGGCGCCGGGTTACGAGCAGCAGATCTTACGAGAGCTGTCAGAGGGTTTCAGTCGAAAGAAGCCAAGATCGCGAAGTTATTCGCCAAGCACATCAAGCTAAGCGATGCGATTCAAGATGCAAAGAGATCAAGGATGAACATTGGTGTTGGCACGCCACAGAGGATTATGGAGTTGTTAGACGATGGTGAGATGTTTTGGTCAAGTACGAAGGAGATTCTCTCTTGCTAAAACATCCTAGGAGCACTTTCGCCATCTGCGCTGGAAAGGCTTGTGATTGACGCCTCGCACATCGATCAGAAGAAGCGTGGAGTGCTGGATATGAAGGAAACACAACCACCTTTGATCAAGCTGCTTACTCGACCAGAGTTCAAAGACAGATACACCTCGACCGAAGGCAAGATACAACTCTTGTTCTACTGAACAGGGACAGCGGCACACGGGTGACAGCATAACCATCGCACTGTAGATACTCGAGCGTCAACACAGCAAAAGGTCAACCAGCTTAGAGATTTGATGCCTTCAATTAATGACAAGATGATTAGTAGTTGATTTAGATACATGTAGTTACGATAGTGCGTCGAATAAATAATAGATGGCTGATGCTATACACAGGGTCTTGAAAAGGCCGAATCTGGCGTTGTATGTGACACTTGATTTATCAGCGGCGAGAGCGGCTGGACGAATGCAGTCACCGTGGCGAGTACGACAGCTATAGATGAGTTCTTGAATACTTTACTTGACGATACTCATACTCGTCCAAGCTACGGATGCCTCCCTCCTCCCGTTGGTCGCCACGCTCAATGTGTTGAGCTAGACCTGAGGCTACTCAATCCAACGACCGAGCCTGTACACTGAGTGATGTGGTCTCTATGCCACTCTTTCACCGCAAGGTCTTCTTCGTCGGGAGCGCCTCGTGAGCCCCTTTTACTCCTTACTTCTCAGAGAAGAATCGACGGATAAGATTACCGAAGGATATCTCCCTATCAGATTTGGCCTTCGTATCGTGGGTGCCCTCTGGCAGCTTTGTGTACCTTGGCGGTGCATCAGTCTCTGATGGCGTAGTAGGACCGGGGCCTGTTGCCGATTTTGTGTGCTTTGGCGACTCATCAGACTCTGCTGGAGTAGTAGGACATTTGCCTTCGGGACGAAGCAGGAATTGCTGAAGGCCAACAGTGTTAATCTTGACTGGTGGGTGTGTATGGCTAGGCGTGGGCTCATGAACCACTCCCCCACAGTATGTTGTGAGAGGACAGTCGCATGACTGCTTCTTTCTATGCTCGAGATATCTAATTAACAACCTCTGAAGCAGCTGCTTGGTAGTCTGTGCGTTGCATTGCTCCCGCACTGGATCCAGATCACAGCAGAGAAAATAGTAGGTGCAGGTGTCGCTACAATGGTAAGCAAGATCGATCTGCTGAGGCATTCTGCCGAATTCCATGAAGACACGATACCAGGCATTGAGCCCGTATGTTTCCGTGTTTCGTGATGATTTCCGAACGCAAGTTCTGACTGCATGGAGGTGGGAGAACTCGAGATGAGCTGGCTTCCTTCTAGAAGTCGTTGTCTTCGTCGTCGTCGTTGCCGTTGTCTTGCTGGGCGCAAGCGCGCTTGGTATTAAATTGTCGTTATCTGCCTTCTCATCGGAAGCCGTCGTCGTCGTCGTTGATGCCATGTTCTTATTTAGCGTGATAGGGCTTCCTCGACAGCCCGTTGCGTATTTTGTCAAATGGTATTGCTCAACTTCAGGGTCGAATAGGCGATAATCGCGACTACTTAGTAGTCTGGATTGGTAATCTCGATTCTTGTTCGTCTTGGAACGAAAGGTACGGCGGAATCGCTACGACTTTATAGCCGGCGTAGTGAGAACGAAGCTCTTGGGATAAAGTGCGCAAGGTTTGAGGTCTCTTGAGGAAGAATGGAATCATATATATACTATACTCGACAGGAATTGTATAATGCACCTTGATACACCTACCTGTATTTGCTTACGCAAGGCTGACTCAGGAAGCTAGATGAGCAATTTTGAGGGTGAAATGCTGAGTGGTGAGCAAGAAAGTAAAACTTACTGTTCTAAAATCAAGTTGGACAAAAGGGGTCGCGCTCGAGGAGGCACGTGATTGACCGCACCCATTCTGAGCTATACTGTCAGTACCAAGCATTCGCAGTGACCATCGCGTTTGACACAATAAGTGGCACCTACAACGAACTCTACATGTAGTCTCAGCTTTTTGAGACCACTGTATATGCTATTAGCGATCTATTATTTAGTGTATAGCTATTGTATTATATTCATCTTATCATCGATTATAGTGAATCCCTTACATACAAATATTATATTTATATATAGTTCGTCGAACTTCGGTGTTGAACGGTTGATGTGTTACTGAGTGCCTCTTTATTTTGTCCACCGCGAGCCGCTGTCCTGCTTCCCCGCGCTACAGCCGAGATCTTTTGGTCTTCCTCTGTGGCTCTTCAGCGACATTGCACGTCTCGTGATAGACGATTAGGTCACAGCCCTTCTTTGGGATCCAAGCATTCGTCGATGTAGCAACATGCCCTCCAGCATTCATGAGCTCCCGAACGAGCTTTTTGATCAAGTTCTGAGTTTCCTCGACCATGCCGACCTCGGCCGTCTTGGTCTCGTGTGCAGGGTGCTCCATGCCAAATGCACGCCGCTGTTGTACAAAGAAGTCACACTCACATACGTGACAACTAGGAGGAACATGAACATTATCGATGATCCAATGATGGAAGAAAACAACGAGCAGCCTCAGACAACATTGATCAATATACTCAAGACACTGACCGAGTAAGTCGAAGCACTTTTATTGCTGTCTTCTGGACAACTTCTTCTGATCATCCATAGAAAGACCTGGTTGGCTACACATGTCCAGAGTATAAAGCACGTATGTCGGATGGTCTACCCAATTCCATCAGGCGACCTGCAACAAGGGGACCCCTCAGGATCGGCGTCCTTGAATGGAGGTTTGCTAGCCTTGCTCAGATCTGCTTGCACCAATATGGTCAATGTCAGAGCTCTCACAATCACCTCAGGACAGTTCCACATCGCCCAAGGCATAGTATGTGGTTTAAGAGCTGGTACTCTTGAAAAACTCGTCATACATGACTTTAGCCAGCGCGCGGGATGCGATTGGGGCTATTCGGATATCTTCCGAGGTCAGTTTATGATGCTCCGTAGAGAAGACCCCTGTCCTTTACCAAGTTGTTATGATGACTCAGCCTTGCCTTTCCAGCCAGCCTCTTATCAGAAGACGCGACGGCATATACTCGAGACCGTTGCGATCTACCAAGGCGGAAATATCCAGGAGCTCGAACTCTGTGGCTTGTTAGGCGGCCCTGCATTGTGGACCGAGCGACAGCCCATGCGTGGGCTTTTCGAACGGCTGATGGGAGACGGAGGAGGCTCTTGTTGTCTGTCGCCTCTGCGTAACCTCCATAAGCTGAGAAAACTTACCATGGGTTTCAGACTCGCGACGTATTTCGAACGTGTCGACAGAGACGAGGAGGTCAAAGAGTTCTGGCTGTCGTCAAACTCGCCTGCGTCGACGGCTCTAGTTGTAGTCGGAGAGGTGCCCAGGCCCCATACCTGGGCTTGGCTATTGCAGAGAACGTATGAACCGGTCAATATCGCTCAGAGGATAGCAGACTTCGTCGGACACTTTGTCAGTCTAGAGGCGAAGGAGCAGGAAGGCGGAGTACACATCGTGGGGAAATTGTGTATGAAGACGAGCGGATCGCGTTTCAACGTTGATGTATGGCTAGGAAGGAGAGAGAACGAGAGGGAGCAAATGCTGCGGTGGACGCGGCCGACAGAAGACATGGACCTGGAAAGGCTCGTTCAGGTCTGAGGTCAAGCACCCGAATAGCTAGCAAACTGTTGGGGAATGGCTGAACAGCACACCACTGATGATGGAAATCGTGAGCGGACCCCCCCTGTCTCGTGTTGAGGGTCTGTGACACGACCACAAGCGTGATATGTAAGTCCGCTGTACTATGTTGTGGTTTTGTGGTCTTCGTCGGTCACCTCCACGGCTCACGTGTGGAGGGCTCCTCGTCACGTGCATCTGTTCATGCCAAGGCGACAGACCACAGTCGCAGATCCGCCCTGAAGATATGAATGTTTGGAGTCCCCTGACCTATTAAAGCGCAGTGTAACTAGGGTGCGTTCGGTTCGGCGTTTATACAGACGTTTATACTAAACATGTGTTTATACTAGAGGTATAAACGCGTTTATATAGAAAGCGTTCGATTTATAAACATGTTTATATGCATCACCCCTGCTAGTGTGAATATTTAGTGTCTTAACGTGAAAGCGGCGCGAAGCTGCGTGTTTATACTATTAAAGACCCCTAGGGTGCTTTATACGATGTTTATATGCACGCACGAGCTAGTGACACGCATAATAGATTACGTGATATAACAACACCTTAAAAGAACCGTTCGGTTTCATGTTTATAGCATGTTTATAGCTACAAATAAGCTAGAAGCTAAAATAATTAGCTCAAGTTGGTATAAACATGCAGCTGTATAAACATCGTTTATAAAACCGAACGCACCCCTAGTCTCATCTGCAGGTCAATTTCAAGTTCCTGGCAGCGTGCATCGCCAACAACGAAACGCGCAAATCAGATGAGGTCGCGGTGGCTCGTGGACGGGAGATCGTCGGAATGTGCCGCTTGAAGCAAACGTGCTGCCGATCGGTCGACCTCACATCAGCCTACCAGCATCACTATACGCTGCCTTGCTCGTGATCATCTGAACGGCGAGGCAGACATAAGTCAGTCAGTCGCAGGAAGATTCCCAAGGAATAAAAGGTAGGACATTCCCCTTTCGATAGTAAGTCCTTCTACACTCCAATCTTCACAATGGCGTTGTATCTGTTCTCCGTCGCCCTGGCAGCAGTAGCAGCTGCTGCTGGCATACCCTCGGGTGTACCATCATATGCCTTAGACTACGGTAAGATGTGATTCCCCAAATCTCGTTGATAGTGTCTGACATTGCAGCTCCCGTCGTCTACCTCTACTCAGGCGATCCTTACCTGCCTTCAGACCTTCAGGCCCAACTGAACAACACGCAACCAGAGACAAACTATACAGTCATCTCCAATGCGCCATCGCCCCTAACTCTCGACAATCTGTCCACCCTCAACAACCTTCCTCCGGCTAATGGTACGAACGTTTACCTCACAAGCAAGACGGACATTACCACCAACCCGGCTTGGCTATACGGCGTGAAGCCTGACAGCAACGGCAGCACAGGCTCCGCGACGAGCTGCGCCATCATCGTCAATGACCATGGCTCCACCAACGTCGATGTCTTCTACATGTACTTCTACGCCTACAATTACGGCGGACTCTTCCTCGGTACAAACCTCGGCAATCACGTCGGAGATTGGGAGCACACTATGGTTCGCTTCTTCAACGGCACACCGACCGCAGTATGGTACTCTCAACATGCCAACGGAGAGGCTTTTACGTACGACGCCGTACTGAAGGAGGGCATCAGGCCGATCGCTTTCTCCGCCAATGGTAGTCATGCTAACTACGCTGTCAACGGAACGCATGACCATACCATTCCAGACCTGAACTTGCCGGAGGGCTTGTTGGAAGACCACACCAACTACGGTCCACGCTGGGATCCGACCTTGGCAGCGTATTACTACACCTACGACGCTGACAACAAAACTTTCGGAGCGTACGATGAGAGGTATGTCCATACATGATTATGGTTTCGGCTGAATTGCTGACGATAAGAAACAGCACGCCCGTAGACTGGCTCTACTTCACCGGCCAATGGGGCGATGAACAGTACCTCGACTCGGACCCTCGCCAGCTCGATTACCTGGACCTGCACATCGAGTACCGCTACGTCAGTGGCCCGACTGGCCCAGAAGACAAGCAATTGAACCGCACCCAAGTGTGTCCGGATAACGGTGACTTGTGCATCTTACGGCCTGTGTTGAGTGTGTAATCCCTGTCAAGCATATTGAGTTCGAGAAGTTCCGTTAATATTGGCGTAGATTTGACGAGGACTGAGCGTTCAAGTCAGGCGAATTTACCATCACCATCAAAGGCGGCGTTGTATCGTCAGGATCTGTAGCGCAACAACGTCACATTGACGATTGAGAATGGAATGTTCCTCGTCTGCATCGTCCTTGTCCAGTTGCTGACTCCGTGACCGTCAGCGTCCTCATGCTTGTATCAGGGATTCCATCGTAGAGCTGTGATCTGAAATCTTTTGTGGTGAATTAGAAGGCTGATGTGTTACCGGGTTGTATCTCCTTCAGCCTCTCATTATTCTCCCTCACCACCAAAGACCTTGTTCCACAGCCCATAAGCCCCGATAACGCCGACCACGGCAGCAGGCACACCCATGAGTCCCCACATAGTTAACCTAGCCCTCCTTCGCTCTTCCTCACTCATTCCCCCTCGACCTTCCATGCCCTCTTTACTACTGCTCAGTTCGCTGAACAAGTGTCCCATACTCGAGTTGCCGAGGCTCGGTCTGTGTTCGATCGGGAGCGATGCGGGGACGTAGTCGTTTTTCCTAGGCAGAGATGTGCGGAGGGTCGTGGTGAAGGGTCGGGCGCCGAGCCGCGGCCCAAGTCGCGCGATGGGAGAAAGCCGGGTCACGGTAGTAAACATCTTGAGTGTATGATTATATGCGTTTGACTAAAAAGATCTGTTGTATCGATGGGTAATGTTGGGGCTTGGCCTGTGAGCGTGGAATGCCATTCCTTCGCTGACATCATGTGGAAAATGAAGCTTCTGGGGAACGGCGACAGGGTCTCGACGATCGAACGCAAATTTAACACCAAACACTGAGGAGTTACTGAGTACCTTGAACTTACTGGAATTGAAGCGATAACGTTATTAATCGAGTACGGACAAGACTGGTCACTCACTTAGCGGAAGGTCAGTGTCCATGAGATGCTTGAAGGATATGGAAGCACGGGTCCGTATTTTTTGTAGGTATGCTTCTTGTTAGAGCTCTGTATAAATACATGATAGTCCCTCTTTTTTTCATTGTTCACCCCTCCCGCGAGCGTTTCCTTCCTCATCTCATGCTTCTCGTTTGTCTTTTCGTCTACCTCGTTGCTTTTTCTGTAGGGTTTGATCTTGCGTTCACGCACCCAGGCCCAGAAGAGATTCAACCCGGTAATCCCTCAGCCTCCTGAAATCACAACGAAGCATCTGTAGATCACCCCGTAATCTACGCCCATTTGCCGAGCAGAGCCATGATTCCGGCACCGAGCAAGACGCAGAAGATCATGAAGGCCAATCTCTTGTTATCTTTGGTTCTGAGAGGGTCGAACAGAAAGTCCCTAGCCAAAAGCTCGACCAAACCGGTGTAGATCAGGATGCCAGCACTGATCGAATCAAGAACACCCGAGACAATGTTGGCGGTAAAGGAATTGGGGTTGTAGGTGGTGCGCACACCCAGACCGATGGCAATGGCGATTGGCGTGGTCAGACCATAGGCCGCGCACAGGAACCAAGGTAGCCAGCTGCCCCTGGGAAATGGAATGGCCGACATGCGTGCACCGATACCGAGACCTTCGAAAGATTGGTGGAACACAAGGACCGGGTAGAGGGTCGCAAATTCGGCACCAACAACACCGAGGTTGAGGCCGATGACGACCTGGAAGAATTGGTATCAGTATTTGGAATTGTCACGATCTACAAGAGACTCACCGAGTGAAAGATGACACCAAACTCGAGGACCAGAAAGGCAGCAAATTGCTGTCTGTAAGCGCGGTATTGTGCTGCCTCGAGCTTTTCAACCTGGACAGGATCTTCGATCTTCTCAATTGGATCGTGAAAAGCGGACTGCTTCATGGTCTTGGTCGTGGTACGTGCCAAGTCAGAGTCAGACGTGATGTTGTCGGCAGTAGCCTCAATGTCGCTGTTATGCAACAAAGCAGGTGGGAAGTTGGCGGCGTCAGGGTGTCTGTGGCTCATGGATTTGCGACGGCTGGTGATGATGTCCTCAACGTTGTGGTCCTCCTGCGAGCCGTACTTTGTCTCAACGTATCTCTCAGATGCGAGGTCCATGAGAAAGATGACCATGACAGAGACAAGGACGATGGCTGGAGGCCATGAGTACGATGCCCATCCACCAGTCATACCGACACATGTCTGGGGTCTGTTGTAAATACGTCAGTATCCTCTTTCTCTTTATACGTCTGATCAAGACTTACCCAATTTCCGAGTAGGCCGGGTCGAGTAGGTGAATGAAGGCAGTTGCAACAATGACACCGGCTCCGAAGTAGCGTGCAAAGAGGTAGACACCCAGTGGGATTTTGAGCCATCTAATACGCTTTGCAGCGACGGGGAAGAGTGTGACACAAGTAGAGACGATCAGGATGACGAACAGAGCAGAGATACGTGCGCCCAGACCGCCATTGTATTCGTTGCCGGATGCTGCCAAAGCGCAGATGACCTGAGCTGGATCTGCTGTGGAGAGGTTGACGTTGCTTGGATCAAAGTCGGTCGTAGAACCGGCATTGTTGGTAGCCATCCTGATATATAGAATTGATCAAGCAATTAGTGTAACGAGAGAATGCAGGGAATGTAGGACTAATGTCTTGGTCGTCTTGGTGGTGCAGAAGGACTGCGAGGAGAGTTCATGTTTCTTGGGAATTTATGGCGTATCGATAAAGTCAGGTACCTTGATGTTCAGTGACGCGGCACGTTGAGAAGCCACTGGTCGAATGCGGCATTTTACTGCACTGTAGAAGATAACATCGCTCGTATTTTGTTTCGTCTGCTTATAAGATAGATAGCAGAGTTGATATTGCCTAATTGAGTTTGGTCGAAGGAATGAATTACCACAGTGGACCACGTGATGGCCGCGTGCTGCACCTCCTCCACAAATTTACATGTAGGTATCAGATTCCGAGCACCCTGGGTAAGCCATCAATAGGCTATAGGTTTGAGTCATTAATCCAGTGATGAGAACTACAGACGGCTCAATCGAATGCTTATTACATCAGACCCATTCCTTCAGGCCGCAAGCATTCGCCCAAGTAGAGAGTTTCAACGAGCAGTGGCGGTGTCAGTGGTTGCATCCACAGTCGCTCCCGTCTTTCCCACCAGATACAAGGTCTGCCATCCTCAGATCGGTGCCTCTCTTGGAGGAAGCTCAATGTTATTAGACCTTCGTCCTCTGCTGGACAGACTTCATTATGGGAAGCCGACTCATCGTCGAGGATCCTGATAGTATTGATGCGATTGCCCACCGGTATCATCGCCAGTAACGAGCCATCCTCGACAACTCCTGTAGGTGACGGACGTTGTCGTGCCAGTACGGATGACGCGCTGGTCTTCTCGGCCACGTCGAACTTACCGAACTCTTCAATTTGCGCTGCTCGTGCGGCAACAGCTGCAGACATAGTTGCAGACCAGAATCCTTCTCTACTGCATAGTTGAAGCAATGTGATAGCCTTGTGTCTCCACAAGGAGTCTCTGTATTTGGTTGCAACCAGGAGCAGTGGACTGATGACGCCGGATGCCACATGAAAGGCCTTCCGGAATTCTTGCTTGCGGGCGTTCATTGCACCGAGGACCGACTCTGCCGAGACGACAATTTCCTGGAAGTTGGAGCTATATGCATCCCACTTGCTTTCATCTTCGCCAGACATGACTGAGAGAACAATGATAAGGCAGATGCACATGCTTCGATTAATCAGCATGCGCCCAGCATCGACAGAGATCGTGTCGGTCGAGGGTTTTATACGCAGCTGGGACTGCTTGTCCATGAGACTTGTCCACAATCGAAGTGCTCCCAAAAATCGACCCTGCTGTCGCATTATAGCATGCCGAGACTGTTCACCGTTAGTGGTATGATTCGAGGCATGGGCCGCAAAATGGCATGCCGCATGCATGGTGGCTGTCAAAGTTCGCTGCCGCGAGCTATGATCGGTATCGAGTGGGTCTGGCAAGCTCCAACTCAGGGGTGGCAAACCTGGTTTCCTCGATCCATCAGTATGTAGAGCTGCTTGTGTGTCGACAGCGTACATGAATTCGTGCAGACCATCCTCAAGTAACGACACCGAGCACGCTGACTCGGGGCTGTGGTTGACAGTCCTATGTGTGAGATCAGAAGATCGCTCGTTCGGCCAAGTCTCACTTGAAGCAAGACCAAGAAGGTTCTGAGCAGCACGTGAGTGGAAGTATGAGTTGTTCCTCCTTCGAGCAAGTAATTCGGCATAAGAAAGGACCAGGGCAGCTATACCCGTAGGAAATGACTGCACGCTCGATGCGGTAAGCGCAGCTCGCTGTAGCACGATGGCTCTGCTATATTGCTTTTGCACAGTATGTTCGTCAATGCCGAGCCCAGCCTGCTTTGCATAAAAGACTCCCAGAACTCCAATGGCAGCATTGACAGCTGGAAATTGCTTGTTGAGTCGCTCTACCAGCGGTTTAAGAATGAAGGAAGACGCCATTTGACTTTTGAAGGAAACGGCATGTGGTCCAATCGCCCAGATACCGAGCTGAGCATACAGCTCCTGTTCATCTGTGCGCGCAAAGGATCCAGGTACCAGCAAGCGGCTAGGGCTCTGAGGAGGTGTCGATTCTCTGACTATGGTGTGAGCAGCTCTCGTTTCAGACAGTGTTGTGCTTCGTCCGGTGTTGCTCGACGGTAGTTGAAGAGTCTCTGTGGATTTCTTACGCGTTGATATGGTCGTGATATGAAAGGGGTCAGGGTAGCCACGGCATTTCAGACTGCGTGTGACGCATTGCGAGCACTCTGGTTTTGACTCGTCACACTTGACACGTCTGTCCCTGTGTTGATCAGTATCCCACAATTGTTATTACCGCCAGCTTGACGTACTTGCAGGTCAAACAGCCATGCTTCGAATGCCCTTTGAACGTTCGTGGGCGCTTCTGCTTCTTTGAATCGCAATCCATGGCGACAGGAATGCGATGATAGGCAATGAGAAACGAGGAAGCTGCACTCACAAGGGAAGTGCGTGTAGTGTGATGGCACTGTAATGGCACGCGACCATTTAGCCGTCAGGTACTTTGCAAGAAGGGCTCGTACTGTATTTATATATGCTCACGTGTCTCTGATGCCTAAGAAAATCTGTACTGTTACACCAGCGGCAAGCAATCGATACGGCCGGACTGGTTGACAACGCACATCGCGGTTTCGAGATCAAGTTACCGTTGTATCACTGCCGAAGATTGGTGCAACATGGTGCATATGCAGTCAGCTTGTTGCGGCCAATCATCCGACAACAGGGGTACATGTGAGGTACCGCAATCTCGGCCTTGCGACGCATCGCGGGAGATCGTTGCCGGTTTCCAGTTTGTCTTCTGTCAACATTGTCGACTGCGAGATTGAGAAGCGACGGAGAGCGTGAGAGAGAGAGCATGAGAAAGCACTGCAAGGTGTGCAACGGGATACGCAGTGCACCAACGAAGCCTTGAAATTGAGTGGGGCAGTCGCATCATGTTACGGACCAATTTATATATTTCATCCACTGCCTTAGGGCCTTCTGATCGCACTATTCAAGCTGGTCAAGTATCGACTCATTACATCTGATGATCTGAATCTTCGAAAATCTGCCGTGCGCAGAGAAGTTCGATGATGGAGGAAAAAATCAGATCCTTCACCTTGGTATGTCCACCATCAACCACTATCCATTCCATTCAGCGACTGATCAATACCAGCTCAAACCACCTTGTACAGCCCTGACGACCGCAATCTTTGCATACAAGACCTCTCCGATCCCCAAGAATATTCGCCCTGTCCTAGCAACCCTGACAGCCCTCCACGAAATCCTCAAACCCCTCGCTAGGCCCACCGCCATCGATGAGAAACTAGCCGACTACACCTTCTACCCACTCTCACAAGTCCTCTCTTCGTCGCCACAACTCCCCATCGCAGCCCTCGAATCAGTGCTCTCTAGTCTCGAGATCCTTATTAGTTTTGGCTGGACCCGCAATATCGCACCTAATCTCGCCTCGCAGTTACTCATTCTGCTGACGCTGACCGCCGATCGTAGCCCGAAGGCGCCAAGGCAGCCAACGTCTGACTTATGTGCGCTTTGCGCGAGATGTCTCAAGGTCCTGTTTGCTGCACTGGGGGACAGTGAGAAGGGACGTGCGACTTTGGTTGCGGAAGGGAATGTGCCGAGCTTGGGCCATGCGGTTACGGTTCTGCTTGAGTTGTTGGAGAACGGCGGGACTGTGGAAGTTGAAGGTGCAGCCGTCGAGGCCTTGCGGGAGTTGGTAAAGGCGCTGACGGGCCAGAGGGAGGTGCTGGCTAGTTTTCTGCCCGGAATCGTTAGTGTCTTCAGTCGGGTACTCGCGAAGGGCACAAGGAGGCGTGGCTGGAAGGTCCTGCAGGATGGGGTCGCGGTTTTCAGGAACCTACTCGTTGGTACTGTCGAAGACGACGTTGCACTGGCGACCTTGTCGGAGGCAGTCGACAGCAGGGACGGAGGCAAAATGGAGTTGTCGGCGAGTTGGCTCAAGGCTAGTGCCGGACAGCTGAAGCTGGCGCTTGCAAATGTTAATCGACTGCATTCGCATGACAGAATCGAGGTCAAAGAGGCGCTGCTGGACCTCAATGTCATGATACTGGGCAAGTGTTCGCAAAGTCTGGGAAACTGTCGACAGCTGGCCCTGGAGACTGCACTGGTATTGAGTGAGGTTGAAGCGCTCTCCCGCGGCAAAGATACTATGCTGGCTCTACTGAGGACTAACAGAGAGATTGACGATACTCTACAATCGACCTTCCGGGACTGGACCATTTCAGTCGGTCGTATCATGCAAGGTGCGGATGACGAGGTCAAGCAGCGCAGATTGAAGCAGCTATTTACAGCGTTCAATTTTCTGATGGAAAGCGAAGTCGATTTGCAGTCGCCTTACAGACTGCTAGGTTCGGCTCTCAATGAGGGGATCACGACATTACTGCGGGAGAAAAGATCTGTTGAGAAGAACGGGCAAAGGGTCGAGGCGCTGGTACTTCAGGATCTCTCGTTAGTCACTATCGGTGCATCAGACTTGTCTTTCAAGAATCCGCTGGCGGAGTTCAGGAGCCAAAGAGAGATCTTCGACGTTATCAGAGCTGGTATACAATCTTCTGCTACCAGTACCGCTGTGCTACAGATCGGATCCGACTTCGCCGCTCAAGTAAGAAATGCGGAAGGAGATGCACAGGTGTCTGCTTTCTGGCTTCTGCTCCAGCTATTGCAAACTTCAAACAATGCAAACGATATCTCGGCTTTCATCGATCTGGGAGACATGGCCGAGAATCGCAAATTAGCTCTTCAAGAAGACGTCTATTCCTTCGCCCTCTCCACGATCGAAGACGAGGATTCCGACGCTCGACTCCAAGCTTTGTCCCTCGAAGCGATTGCATTCCAAGCACAACAAACAGGACTCGATTTCCGCAACGAGCTCATCGATGTCTTGTATCCTATCCTGCACAATCTCGGCTCAAACGAGCCACAAGTCCGCAGCCATGCCATCACTTGTCTCAATGTCGTAGCAGAAGCCTGCGGCTACTCCGACGTCAAAAATCTCGTCGTCGCAAATGTCGACTACCTTGTAAATGCCGTTGCATTGAAACTGAACGCTTTCGACGTCTCGCCGCAAGGTCCCCAGGTTTTGCTAATGATGGTCAGGTTGGCTGGTCCATCTTTGTTGCCGTATCTCGAAGACACCGTGGAGAGTATCTTTGCTGCGCTGGAGGATTACCACGGCTACCCTGTGCTTGTGGAACTGTTGTTTGCAGTCCTGAAGAATATGGCCGAGGAAGGAGTCAAGGCGCCTTTGCTTGCTATCACAGACGGTAACGAAGTGGGCAAGAAAGACGAAAAGGCGCCTCTCAATATCGAAGGACTAGTACAGTTGCTTTTAGACAGAAAGACGAAGAAACAAGAGTCAGAGCAAAACCTTGTGAGAGAGGACTTGTCGCACCCGACAAAGCCTTGGGGCAAAGATAAGGAGAAAGACAGCAGTGGTATTGAAGAGCTAGACGAAGATGGAGATCCAGAGGGAAGTTCAGGCCCCGCAGAAGATCCTCCAGCACCGCCTCCACCATCACCGAAGACGTACGCTCTTCTCCTGAAGATCACGCAACTCACACAGCACTATCTCTCGTCCTCCTCGCCATCACTACGGACATCACTCATATCTCTCATTTCCACAACCATACCCGCACTAGCACGCCACGAGAACTCCTACCTCCCTCTCGTCAATACTTTGTGGCCGGAACTAGTTTCCCGGTTGCACGACGAAGAACCATACATCATCTCTGGCTCGCTAGACGTCATTGCCATCATGTCCCAGCATGCCGGAAACTTCATGCGTACCCGTATTGAGAGCCTCTGGCCAGACCTGAGGGCGCTCCACACCCGACTAGCGAAGCTATTCAGTGAAGCAGCGCCAAAGTTGGAACAACAACGATATTCGATCAAAGCGGTCGCCAAGGTCGATGTGGGCGCCGTTGGCTACGTCGATACCAGTACTAAGGCACTTTGGAGCAGCTTTCAGAGACTGCTGATGGTATGTGTGCAGCACGTCGGTGTCGACGCGAAGAGTTTCGACGAAGTGCTAGCCATGCTATGTCCCATAGCAACTCTCGAAGCGCAGGCGATTAATGCGTTGGAGGCAGAAAACGCCGATGCAACATGGCTTGCCCGCTTCAAAGAAGAGCAGAAGACTCTGAACCCACCCGAGGTCCAAGGCTGGGAGTTCGCCGCCGCAGTATACTGATCAAACCGCGAATGGATCCCTAATCACTTTCGGTGCCCTGATCCTCAGAATTCGAATCGGCACATCCGCCGCATGGAACAAGCATCTCTGCTCAGCCATTGGCGTAACGGGAAACTCGACCTCGTCGACCAAAAACCTGTTCCTTGCGCACGCCGTCTCGAACGCCGCAAAAGTATTCTCGTTTCTTACCGTCGCACTTATCAAGACCTCAATCTTCGGCCAGCGCTCAAACACACCCCTAATCGTAGACACCAGCGCCGGGATGACCGTCTTGTCATACGTCACATCGGCGCCGATGACCGTATCCAGCCCGCCGCGCTTCTCAGCCTCGAACTCCGCGAGCGAGTCCTTGATGCCCCAGCCCCAGCGCATGACGCCGGCGGTCACGTTGTCCTCGGCGGTGTTGTGGAAGAGATTCTCTTTCAGAGCGTCGATTACGCCTTCGTCGCCGTCGGTGCTGGTTACGTGGGACGCGCCGAGGTGCTGCGCGCAGAGAATGCTGAGGAAGCCGGTGCCAGCGCCGAGTTCGAGGATGTGTTTGTCGGTGATGTAGTGCGTGCGTGCGGTGGGCGTGCTGCAGAGGTAGGATGCGAGATGCAGTGCGGCTTCCCAGGTCCGGAGACCGGTTGTGCCGGCGCCGGAGATCACGGAGCGGGATTCTTTTAATTTGAGGGTTGGTTCTGTGGCAGAGTCGATGGTCAACGACGGAGTAGTGGCGTCGGATGATGAAGGAGTGAGAAGTGGGACGTATGTTACCCAGCCTTTTTGCTGTGCCGCGTCTGCTTCCGAGGGAAGTGGTGTAAACATGAGTTCTGCTAGATGGCTCATCAAGGCGTCGGATATACCCTGGATGGAGATCAGAAAGCAATCATAGATTTGTGAAAACCAACCTCTCTCGCTACCGTTCAGGATACAGGGTGCAGAAATGTGAATGATGAATTTTATACATGAATCTACTTTTAACGAAAGTCTACGTACATCCTCTTCCGGGTCTGAAATCGAGTCCTCGATCTTGGCTAGCAATGGCTTCAAGATCAGCAGCTGATAACGTTCCGATGGCAAGCTGATGTTTTTCTCTGCGTCGAACAGATTGTCGTAGATCCAGTCTTGACAGGAGGCTTTGCGCAAACTAGAGGGCGAGGGCCATGATACATGAGGCAGTGGCAGGAGTTGAAGCACTTGACGGCGGAAAAGTCGTAACTCTTCGAGATCGTTGGTCTCCATCTCGTTCGATCTGAGCTGGACTATAGCTTCTGCGCAAGTGCTAATTCAGCCTGATGAGTTTTGCTCCAGCTTCAGAGCATGTCGTTGTCCAGAGTATACAGCTGGCCGTGGATGTGTGCGTTTCTCTCCTTTCGCGAGTATTCGATGCGGCCCTTGCAGGGAAAGGATTCAGCAAGCCTCACCTATGCGCTTACAGACTATTCACCAGTGCCAGACATGAATGCAGTCTGTGTAATGACCTTCAAAGAAAGTGAAGTCGAGAAGTCTTGGCACAATCGCGGGTAATCATCGGTCGCGGGACACACTCGCCAAATTCTTTCGCGGCAGCGGCACCGCGCAGCCTCGAATCCCAAGGTCGACGAACCAAATCATCAACCACTCCGTCCCTTTGACATTTCGACAAACCATCGCCATCATGTCTGAGGCCCAAGTCACTCTCCGGACGCGCAAGTTCATTCGCAACCCACTGCTTGCCCGCAAGCAGATGGTCGTGTGAGTAACATCCACCTTTCCCATAGCATCACTCTGCGACAGAACGAAAACCCTGCACCGGCAGCTATCAGCATCATCGACACCAGCACCACCGCAACATCCCTCGACTCACCGATTCATTCGCCATCACAGACAGCCGCTTTCAGAAAGAGATGTAAACTAACACAACTCCGCAGTGACGTCCTGCACCCAAACCGCCCAAACGTTTCCAAGGACGAGCTCCGCCAGAAGCTGTCTGAGCTGTACAAGGCGGAGAAGGACAGTGTTTCCGTCTTCGGTTTCCGCACCCAGTACGGTGGCGGCAAGAGCACCGGTTTCGCCCTCGTCTACGACTCCGCCGAGGCGCTCAAGAAGTTCGAGCCACACTACCGCAAGGTGCGCTACGGTCTTGCGTCGAAGATTGAGAAGGCCAGCAGGCAGCAGCGTACGTACTTCTTCGTCTACCATCTGTTGTTATTCGTGTCCGACTGGGTTCGATGGGTTGGGATATATCGATGGAACATGGGTCGGGCATGGATGATGGAGAGTGGGAATATGTTTCGGGACATGTCGCTGATTATTCTTCACAGGCAAGCAGAGGAAGAACAGAGGAAAGGAGGTCCGTGGTACACAGAAGACCAAGGGCAAGAAGGCCAAGAAGGACAAATAGACGACTCGCTATTACGAAACCCATTTTCGCATTTTGCATCGTCGTTTCTTTGGGCTCTGGTGGATGCGTTATCTGCATGGTGTGGTGATGGTTATCGACATGCGATAAAGAGTGATGGATCATCTGACTACGTCGTACTATTTCAGTGTGCGTGTCATCATCGATATGATATGGGAACCTTTTCCACGTGGAGGACAAGGTGGAAAAAAGACGATGATCTGGCGTTTGTTGATGATCATTCAGTAACTCTATACCGGAACCTGCTTCTTTTCGGGGCGGAGCGGAAATCCACAATTTTTCAAATGACTGCTTTTCATTTCTTGAACTGGATTTGTCTACTGTCATGGTGGCGGTTCGACATTGTCATATGTATCATTAATCCATCGCTACGGCCTCTACCTCTAGATCCCATCGCCATTCATGCAGCCATCTCCAAACTTTCTAACTAATCCTCGAATCGACCACTCAATCAACAACAATAACCTCGCCCTCATTCTTAACGCTAACCTTGCCCGTCCAAAATCCCTCCGGCACGCCCTTCGCAACGCGCCCAAGACTGCCCTCACCCACGATCCCACTCCAAACAACCAACAACGCACTCCACTGACACCCGTTCGCTAACACACGTTGAATGGCTTTATACGCCACCATATCGCGATACGCAACTCCGGTCTTCGGGTCGCGGAACCGCGCCGTCTTGCCGGTAATGTGGCACGTCGGTCGTGCTGGCGCCGGCGGTAGCAAGTCCTCGCGCTCTTTGGCGGTCTCGCGCTTGTGCTTCGTGGTCAAATATTTGAGCTCTGAGGGCGTGAGGTCCGGGTGGGATTCGGGGAGGAGGATGCTGGTGAGCGCGGTTGAGGCGAAAGATGTGCTGGTTCGTCTGCTGGGAGCGGGATAGGAGATGTCGAGGTCGGGGAAGGAGTCTAGGATTAGGAGGGTGCGGGCGGCGCGTTCGCGCATCAGGGGCAGGGAGGCGGCTGTGATGTGGTGGGGGTCGTTTGCGAGATGAGAGGGAATGTGCTGGTAGGGTGGCATTGACGGGAGGTATTGAAGTGCGAGAGGTAGTGTGGCCTGTTGCTGAGTAGCTGGATCTTGCGTAACCTGCTGTATAGACGGGTCGTCTGACTGAGCGGCGTAGATGTCGATGCCGTCGAGGAACGATGGAACTCTTGAAGGTCCCTGCTCAGCATGGACGTCTGTCGCTAGCTGATTCGCTTCCGTTACGGGAGGTGTGTTCACCGTGTCTTGTGGAGCTTCCTGCTGAGATGGCCCCTCTGCAACGTCGACCATCGAAACATCAACGTCTTTGTGGCCTCCTTGCGGTGCTTGCGTTGCGGTCGTTGTGGATGTACCATCCTGCTCTCCATTCGAAATTGCAGCATGAGATTCTGTTGGCTTATCCAGATCCATTTTGTCCGAAGACTGCTCTCCGGTCGTACCATCCTGAGTTGGCTTGTCCTTCTCCGATTGAGTGATCTCAGGCTTTTCAGCCTTCGTCTTCACGGCAACCTCGTCGACTTCCTCAACCTTCGGCCGTGGCTTATACTTGAGTTTGACGTAAACTGGGCCATCAGGTCCTTCTCTCCACTGCCATGTGACTGCACCACTCCAATATCGAATAACTGGTCCTTCCAGCTTCCTATTGCGCATAGCTTCGAGTTTCTCCTTCTGGATTTGTAGTCTCTCTTGCTCCGACTCTTCCCACCTGTTCAGACTTCGAGCATTCTGCTTCTCGATTTTGAGAGCGCGTGCCATGCGATCTGCCTGAGTAAGAACCGGGCCTGCACGTGCTGCCTTTCTCTCCGCGGCCAGGCGCATGCTCTCCTGGGTCTTCTGGGCTCTTTTTTGACTCTCAACCAGCTTTGCTTCGGTGCTCCTTGCGTTCTCGACAGTTTGTGTGCGTCTTGAATGTCTGCTTGGACCATGATCGACACTCTCGATGCGTTTCCGTGGTACCACAGGAGCTGGCTTGTCTTCTCCATCTATGGTCGTTGGTGTTTCCACAATCTTGACCTTTTTGCGCATGGGTTGGATCTTGACGAGCTCTCTCGCCTTGTGCTTCTTCTTTGATTCTGCTCGTTCCTGCTTTTGCAATTCCTTTTCACCTTCGAGATCTGCTTGGTCGTCGCCTTCTTTTGGTGGACCTTGATCTTCGTCATCGTCGCTAGATTCAAGGTCGACATCTCCGTCTTCGTCGCCGGATGCTGAATAGTCTATCTGATCGGTCTCGTCGTCGGCGAGCACGTCTGCCTTGATTTCCTCGTCATCCAGATGCTGTAAGAGGTATGAGAGTCGATTTCCCGCGGTCGCTCGCTTGGCTCTTCCTGACACGAGAGTCTCGATGGGCTCATTGTCCGAGCCATTCCTGCTATCGGTGCCATCATCGGACATATTGTCTCAAAGAGTATATGGTTGCAGGAATGTCGATCTTCGGCGACAATATTTTAAAGGTTCAAGGACGCCTCGCGGTTGACAAAATAAGTGGCATATACAACGCCAGTTTCAGACTTTCAGCTTTGGTAGACTACTATGTATAGCATTGACTAACTATAATTTAATGTATAGCTGATGTATTCATTTTGTCATCAATCATAGAAAATCCCTTACATGTAGTCATCATAGCTATATATAGTTCCTCAAATTCCGACATCGAACGGTTGATGTGTTACTGAGTGCCATATTGAGTGCCACTTCTTTTGTCAACCGCCAGGACGCGTTTTTGACGCTAGAGGTGCGTTTGCGGTTAGGCTGTCCGCGATCCGAACTCTAGTTTTGCGGGGAAGAACAAGCGGGCCGGATCGCGGAGGTTGATCAGGAAGGCGCGACTGTGTGTTTCAGGTTGCACGCTGCAATTTGCAGACCGCGTTATCCTCGATTGCTGCCGACGGTGGACTGAATAAATACCTGGGAATCGGCATCTTTCGTTTACGTATCATACGAATGAACGGACATCAGACTGTGTCTTAGTCTGACCTACCGAGGCCCATCCATATCAGCTGCTGTTGAAAGATCTCATGGACATCAATCATTTCATGAGGTGCATGAGCAGTGAATAGATAGCACTGGTTGGGAAGCGACGCAAGTCCACCTATTGGATATTCTTGATTGAAAGTGCCACGTTTCAGAACCCACTCACAGTGATCGAGGTCATGGCTCGTTGAGTTAAAATATTCTGATGGTGTTTCTTCTGCTTGGCTGGCTGGCAGTGGAGACAAGGATCAGATCAATGTGCCTTGTACCTTGTGCGCTCCAGCTGCTGCATCCGCTCTGGCTAGCTCTCTCTGCATGCACGCATCGCTCCTCGGGCTCGTGCTCCTTTCGACCTCGATACTGTTGTGGCACACGAGTCTCTTGCGTTCATTTTTGATCCTCCACTAATTGTTGTACTCTTTCAATCAATCCTCGAAAATCTGCAACTCTTTCCATCACAACCCGCCGGACGGTAGCAAGCAACCCCCACAGTCACTGCTTGGTTTCGACAGCATCACGTCAAGCTCGTATAACCCTGCCTAACTTGCACACCAACTTGCCGTGTCCTGCCCACCCCTGAGACTCATACTTTTTTCCACACCACACCACAAACGCACAATCCATATCAGCTAGCATCATATAATACAGCTAGGCTGAATCTGACGAGTCCACGAATCTGCTTTTCAGCTGCATCTATTCCTCGAAAGAACCTGTCCTTTTCACCATCTTGCCGAGCGTAGCCGGGATTCACGAGCCACAATCGAGAGCCACCAGCTATTTCTATCACGACGACTAGGACTGCGGACTCGGGCATGAGTTGTTGATTATCAAGAGGAGGTCCGAAGATACAAACACAATTTGTTCGAAGAATACACAGGAGCTGCATCCAAGCCTCTTGTAGTTCTACTGGATCGAATAGAACACTGGTACCAGGTCACAATAGATCGACACCTGCGATCGACCTTTTCAATATCTGTTATCATGTCTCAGTCACGATCCGAACACAAGTTGGACCTTGGTCCTTTACCCCAGGCCAACCTCAATCAGCTTCGCTCTAATGCTGCTGCCAGTGGAGGCTCCCCAGTAGAAGTCCCGGGAGCTGGACTCAGGTATCCTCTTGGAAATGGTCTGGCCGCTGTTGGAAGCACTGGTGCTGCGACTCGAACGGGAGCTGGTTCTCCTTCAAAAGACTATGGTGGCAGTCGTCTATTTCCTAAGAGGTATCATATTGCTCTTTCACCCAACCTTGACTTACCCGCTGACCATTCTGTAGAGCACGTGAGATTCAAGCACAAGAGGGATTGAGTCCTCCGGTCTGGGGCCCACCGCCAACCGGAAGTGGCCACTCCACTCCATTGAGGGAGACAATACCAGAGTCGCCTAGCAGCGACAGTTTTCCTGATTTCGACCAATCTCTTTCCCAACCCCAAACCTCTCAGCAGTCGGCGGCTCCAGCACGACGCAACCGTGCTGGTACTGTACCCTCACGCTTTCCTGGTTCGCAGAATCTGGGTAGTCTGGGGGCCTCGAGCGTGTCAAAACCTTCTCATCCCTCTCCGCCAGCGCCGCAAATCGACTCGAATCTAGCCTCGCCCTCTCAACCTTCAGGACGTGGCTCTAGCCCGTCTGCTGCACAGCAGTGCGCCTTGCTTTCACGTCTCCGTGCTGGATCTATGCCCCAACGAGCCAACGCATTTGGCAGCCCTGGGGGGTTCAACTCATCGTACTTTGCAAACAGCTGGTCGTCAAATCCTCGTTCGAGATCAAACACTCTTCAAAGCATCAGATCCACCGGCACACCAACATCGCCCGCGCCCTCCTCATCTCGGGACTCTTTCAACGACAATGATATCAAGACCCTTGACTACCTTGGACTCGTGGATTCTCCTGTATCAGGTGGTGACCGTCTTGGCGGCAGTGCAGCTTCCCTACAAAACCCTCTAGTGGCTCAGCTGGCCGCCTTGAACGATCTCAAGAATAAGAATGCTAATCGCTTCCGCTCCTACTCTGTCAACGCTACGGAGAAATACGCCGATGGTGAGGATGATCTGGAGCAATACGATAATGTCTATGGTGTGCCTCTGCCCGCCAACGCAGAATTAACCGCTGCTCAGGCTTTGGCTGTTCAGGAGGCAGTGCGACAGCATAATCTTGAGGTTCAGGCTTTCGCCCAGCTGGCCAACGCTAGTAGACCTCGCGCGAGGACTGCAGGAGTGGTTGAGACTCCGTCTGCGAGACTTCTGCGCAGTTATCTTCCAACACCCTCTCGCCTGGATAACAGCGTTTCCGCTGCTGATCTCGATGAACAAAGCGCTGCGTCTTTCGAGGGCTTGGCCGAGTCTGTCAGAGGCATGCACATCCAGTCACAACCCGGCTCTGACTTTCCAGAAGATGTTGCTCTTGAGACCCCGACTCGCGCTCTCTGGCTTGGTAACATTCCACCTTCGACTACCGTCTCCTCTCTAAATGTCATATTCGGCAATTTCGGCCCGATCGAGTCTACGCGGGTGCTGACGCACAAGAGCTGCGGTTTCGTTAACTACGAAAACGTGGACAGTGCCATCCAAGCAAAGTCTCAGCTCAACAACAAGGAGATCTTCCCAGGAGCTGGAGCTCTTCGTATTGGCTACGCAAAGGTGCCGAGCACCTCTAACACCCCCGGTGCTGCAGGCGCCTATCCATCACCCAGCCCCGATCCTTTCATGAAGAGTATCGACACCTCTGTGGCCACCAACGCCAACGCCGGCCTACTTCGACCGAATGCCAACATCAACGCCGAGACCGCTGCCGCTGCACTCAAGACACCTCAGTTGCGTGACCTTCGAGGCGATCTCAATGCCATCGTTGCAGATCTTGGAGCCACCCATGAAGAGCAAGTCAGGACTGCTGCAATCATTGAGCAGGCGATCAGCTACGATCTGTACCACCCCGAGATCCCCACTCTTCCCGAGCCAAACTCAAACCGTATGCACGATGCACCAAGATTGAGAGAGATCAGGAAGCGTATCGACAACAACACTTGTTCCCAGGCCGAGATTGAAGGCATGGCCATGGACATGCTTCCAGAGATTGCCGAGCTCTCTTCCGACTATCTCGGAAACACGGTCGTGCAGAAGCTGTTCGAGTACTGCTCCGAGCAGGTCAAAGAGGCCATGCTCACAGAAATTGCCCCGCATCTTGCCGAAGTCGGTGTTCACAAGAACGGTACTTGGGCTGCACAGAAGATCATCGATGTGTCCAAGACACCAGTTCAGATGGGCATTGTCATTGATGCGTTGCGCCCATACACTACTCAGCTCTTCCTCGATCAATACGGCAACTACGTCATCCAGTGTTGCTTGCGGTTCGGAGCGCCAGGCAACGATTTCATCTTTGATGGCATGATCAACAGACTTTGGGAGATTGCCCAAGGTCGTTTCGGTGCACGTGCTATGAGGGCATGTCTTGAGAGCCACTTTGCTACCAAGGATCAACAAAGGATGATGGCCGCCGCTATTGCCCTCCACAGTGTTCAGCTTGCTACTAACGCGAACGGTGCTCTTCTTCTGACCTGGTTCCTCGACACTTGCACATTCCCACGCAGGCGCACCGTCCTGGCACCTCGGCTCATTGCTCACCTGGTCCACCTCTGCACTCACAAGGTTGCATATCTGACCGTCCTGAAAATCATCAATCAGAGAAGCGAGCCAGAAGCTCGTGACTCGGTCATACGCGCGCTCTTCTTCTCTTCGGATAACACAGTCCTGTCAGACATTCTCAGTGACCAGACTTGTGGCGCAACTTTCGTCTTTAAGGTCCTTACCACCCCGTTTCTGGACGAGAAAATCCGACCTGATGTTCTTGATAATGTCCGGAATGTCCTCCTCCGACTCAAAGCTCAGCCTCAGCAAGGGTACAAGCGATTGATGGATGAAGTCGGACTTTCCACGCGTCACCCAGGCACACCCGGCAGTCGTGAAGCTAGTCGCACACGATCAGCTTCTCGTGGCCGTATGCCTCAAGGTCAAATGCCCCAGCACGCCTCTCCTGGATATGGCATATCTCAAAGCCAGATGGAGCAAATGATGTCAGGCCATGGGCAAAGAAACGCAAGCGTCGATTCAAGCGTCTTCGACCCGTACGGCGTCAACAACATGGTCAACGCTTCGTACACGCATAGTCCGGCTCTTTCCGCCATGTCACCAGTGACGCCCCAGCAGATGCAGTATCAGCAAGCTATGCTCCAGCAACAAGCAGCAGCCGCGGCTCAGAGACAGCAATACTACTCCAGTCCTACGATGTCGATGGGTGGCTTTGGTTCTCCAGGTCACGGCATGGATCCATACGGCAGAGCTGGTATGACTGGATCACCGATGCCCAATCAATCCATGGGCATGAGCCCAGGCCCAATGCAAGGTGGTTTTCCACAGCCAAACTTCAACCCAATGATGGCGATGAACGGCTATCAATACCCTGTTGGGTACTATCCTCAACAGCAAGGTCAAGTCGGTGGCCAACGTAGAGGAAGAGTCAACTACAACAACCGGTAGTGAACCCAGTTGATGACTGACAAGATGAGCTTGGATCGCATTGCACGAACACGACTACCTCTACCATATCGTTACGTCTAGATCGCGTGAATTATCATTTCCTGGGCGGTCCACGAGCACTGGCTGTTCGGGATCTTCGATGATATGACTTGTCTATCTGATGCTTCATGTGTACAGTCAAGACAGGACCAGGGAGACACGCTTACGGAAAATGTAGAGGGCGCGTGCGGATATGAAAAGGTCCATTCATTATTCTCTTATGTAGTGTTTACGTTACTCCGCATAAGACACGTTTCGTGTTGATGCTTGAAGCACAATGCATTGTATTGACGGAAGCATCATAGGTAGCATTGAAATCAATCACGATGATGACCATATACAGTACATGCTTTCTCTTTCCACTAATTTCTCAAGACTGGTGGGTGTCTGAGTATACCATCGACCCACTCAGAAGCTCGTGACTCGTCATGGCCAGACAATTCGCCAGACTCCTCGGCACACTTCTCGACATAAGCAGACTCCTCATTAGACTCCTCATTAGACTCCTCAGTAGACCACTCAGTAGACTCCTCCGTAGACTCTTTGTTGGGTTCGTCGTGAGTTCACTACCACGCCATTCACTTGGACCATGGCATGACAGTCGCTGAATCATAATCGGTTGATGCTATACACAGTGTCTTAAAAAGGCTGCAAATCTGTTGTATGTGACACTCATTTTGTCAACCGCGGGCCACGATCGGAATACCTGAGGCACCAGCTTGTTGGTCCCGCGTGCACAAGCGTAGAAAGATCAAAGATCGTGGATGAATAGATACAAGAACAGAAGGGGGTATCTAGCGATACTAATTGTAAATCGCAAACAACCAGCAAAGTCGTGTCAGATCTCGCTCCTTATAGTCTCTATATACAAAACAAAAACCAGCCATATATCCAATGGCGCTCCCATTCGCTTCCAAAACAAAGTCCAGGGTAGAGTACAGGTGCAGTCGGATAACTGTACAAAAGGGCGTGGCGAAAGGAGTTAGTGCTTCGAAATAATCGCAAAGTCGTAAATTCATGCCTCCTCCATCAGAGACTCGTCAGCCGCCTCGCGCCACTCTTTGCTGCGGTCGTTGAGGCGCTTGATGCCGGGGATGCGCGTCGCCCAGAGTCCTTCGGCGGGTGTGCGGAAGGTGTAGCCTCGTTGGCTGCTGATCACGCCGATGGCTTGGAGGACTGCTTTCCTGCTGTCGCGGCCGAAGACCGCCGGGTGGCTGATCCATTCCAGCGCGGACTCGAGTTCGGCGTCGAGGGCGGTGATGGTCGATGGGTCAATTCCGGCGGCAGGGGTGAAGGGTGTGGGCAGCTCGGCTCGAGGAGGCGATGGTGTGCGGCGAGCCGGAGTCTCGGCTGCGCCTGGGTTTGGTGAGTTGTGTCCACTGCCGTGCGCTGACGGCGTTGGCGGAAGGCGGGCTGATGGTGGTGGAGGAAGTGGTGGTAAGCCACCCTTGCCGAGGCCTTTCAGAATAGATCGTGTCTCGGTCAAGAGGTGGTTGGCGCGATCGGGTTGACCACGAGTGACCAATGTCAATGCCCTGGTGAGCATGTCGGATGTGAGAAGTTCCATGCGTCGCTGAACGACAGATGGATGTGGAGGGATCGGAGGAGAGCCTGGCCTTCCAACCGATTGTTTCCTGGGCGCTGGAAGCATCGTGATTGCGAGAAGAGATGGGCGTGGCAGCTGAGCTACACTTCCTTCACGGAGGATGTCGCCATAGAGCAAATCAGCTTGGAGCAGAGGTACCTCTTCGACAGAGACGGAACGCATGTCGTCGCTTTCCAGCGGCCCACCGAGGGCTTCCAGTCCAGAGACGAGAGTATCCCAAGGATCGCCAGAGACTTGCTCGGGTGAGCTGGTATCCGGAGCCATCGCCAATTGCACAAGTATGTCCCTCTTATCACCAAATCGAAGATCTCCGAGCGAAGCTTCTGCATCTCTTCCTGTTGCCCTTTTTATGATCTGTAAAGCTCCGCTGATCTTGACGAATTTCGCACTCGTTCCTTCGGGTAATCTGAGCTTGAGCTTGACGTTTTGATGCGAAATGCTCTGTAGCGATCCAAGACAGCCAGCGATGCATTCGCGAAGCATCATCCAGTCTTTGACATATGTGTAGGTTGCCTTCGTCCTTGTCGAGAGCTCGATCATTGTGTCCGGCTTGTGGGTCAAACCAAGGCCGAAAGAATGGATTGTGATTCTAGAACAATTAGTGAGTGCCAGGAAATCAATATCAGTTGTTGACTTACTTGGCTGCTTCAGCTCGAGAGACGACAAAATCAACGCTTTCACTCTCCGATGTAGCCGAATCGCTGATGAGGATAATGCTAGAAAGTGGGTTGGCAGACTTGCGTTGCATCAAAAGGTCAACAGCAACGTTAGCTCCCTCGATAACATCAGCGCGCAAACTCTTCTGGCCTTGCGGACGTATTTGCTCGAGAACTTTAGGCCATCCACCCCACGCCTTGGAGGTCATGCCAACGATGGGCATACTGCCGCCAGAGGAACCAAAAGTAACAAGACCCATGCGATCTTGTTCGCCAAGATTGCTAACGAGGAAGCGCAAGACATCTCGCAGTAAAGAGATTTTGAGGCCTTGCATCGAAGAGGAGATGGGTATGACTAGGACAACGTCAAGAGGAACGTGAATGGAGGGTTGAAGTCGAGCAGGGTAAGCACCGGCTCGAGAGTTGGTAGTGTAATCGGTAGGTGCTGTGTGGTTTGATCGGCCTGCACCGTAGGTTGAGGATGGAAGGGAAGAGATTCGTCTGCCAGATCTTGAAGTGTAGTCATCTTCGTCAGAACCCGAAGCGTCTTGCTCGTCGTCGAATTCTGCGATCTGATTGATGTTGAGAAGAGCTCGTCTCCAGTTTTCCAATTGTGTAGAATCGCTGAAGAGGAGATGGAAGTACGGAAGCTCTGCGACAGACAATGACAAGGTCAGTGTGTTTTGTTCTTGCACGACTTCAACCTGCTTCAAGTGCTTTCGAATGAGGATGGAACCTTTCAATGTGCATCTTGGTCTCGGAGAAGCGCTTGGATCTGGGCTATCCCAGGATTGTCCTTGACCCTTGCGCTCCTTCACACAGATGAGCATCTCGGAAAAAAGGTAACAGTCGAGGTCTTGCCACGAATTACGATCTTTGCCGACACGTATCGACGCGTGCAGGATAAGCCTGCCAAATCTAGGTTTCGTGAGTATGGGGAAAAGAGCTCACTTGTCGTGAGAAACGAACCTTGAAAAGTCGAGTCCATGCCAATTGTCGACCTTGTTGTGTAATTCTTCGGTAACTCTCTGCAGTACCTCGGGTCGCTCGCGCGGAATATCGATGCCACGAGCACGTAGCGAGGGCTTCGGTGATTGGAAATCCTCGCCAGGCAGGATTGGCGTATGCGCTGCTGGTGGTCCTCTAATATCCTCGGGATCTGCCGTCCAGTTGCCATCTACTACCTCGACCGTCACTAAGCAGGTAATGCTTTGTGGGGCACGACTGCGATTGATTGTTGGAAACTCGCTGCGGACTGTAACAGTCGGTGGTGGTATGGGGTTCTTAGCAGTGATACGAGGAGAGCTGACGCTCATCTCCATAGACTGGACATCATAGTCGTGTTTCCTGGTGCTTGCAATATGACCTTCGGAGTAGTCGGTAGCAGCAGAGTGTGCCCCTGTTGCAGCGCTATCGTTTCTAGAATGCTGACCGTATCCGTCTTGCGACCTTACCCTTTCGTGTGGATCAGAATATGATTGCGAGTTGTTCGCAGAGTGCATGACCCGTGGGTTACTGCGTGCCGATTGTTGATCCCATCCCGATCCTGCTCTTGGTGAATCTCTGAACCCTAATCCTAGCGCGGGTGTATGACGAAGGTCGGGGGTCTGATGTATGCTTGGGGTATTTGGAGCTTGCCGTAAGCTCGGGGTGTGTGCTTGTTGTCGTATGCTAGGTGTGGTGTATGGTGACTGCTGTGAGGAGATCTGATGTGACGATCTGACGAGTTGGTTGAGTTTTTCTAGCACAAGTCAGTCGAGAAAGGCTCCTGCCTTGATAGCTCTAGACATACCAAAGTCCAGGTTTCCACCTCTGCTGGTATCCACGGAGAGCGGCGCATTGCATGTCGGGCAAGTCTGTGAATCAAACTCCTTGATATATTCGTAGAAGCATGCCTCGTGAGCTACGTGAGAACACGACAGCTGGAGAATGCGCTCTCCGCGCAGGGTGTGTTCCAGAGGTTCGTCGCATACCGAGCATTCTGCACCAATGAACGTCCTTTCTCTGCGACCTTTGGGTCCGGTCGCATCTATCATGGTGCCCAATTCGTCGTGGTATGAGGTATTGCTGGTGGTAGATTGCGAAGTCCTAGGTCTTTGAGAATGTCGACCTTTGGAAACTGAATGGAAAAGGGCGTTTCGCAGGGAGGTCTTGGGCTTGGCTGTACTATTCAGAGACAGAGGATCTTCTTGGAGTACTGTGACGCAGATTTAGGATCAGTATGGGCCAGGCGAACGTTAATGCAAACGGCAGCAACGGTGTCAATGGAAGCCTACAACATCGAAGGATTGAAATATGAGACATGGCTGCAAACACCCGGGCTATACGCGCAAACGTGACAGAACATTACTTACACTGTCCATCAGTCAGTTCGGAGATTCCGGCGAGACCGTTCCTGGGCGTGAGGGTGTAGTTCGAGACCTGTAGAGGAATGCCGACGGTAGCTGAATCAACGGTGTATCGAGTAGAAGCTGAAGAAGAGGAGGCAGTTCTTCGGGGACTCGTTGCAGAAGAGTGTACTGCTTGGGAATCGCGAAATGGCATGAGCAAAGAGTAGTGGCATCAAAGACCCAATATGGTCAGGCAGTAATTCGGGAACGGACACTCAGGGTCGGCGATGGTTCAAGTTGGCAGATAGCCGGGTCCAGCTGCGAGAATGTTTGGAAGTGGTAGAGGCGGAGTCGGACGAAGGCTAAAGGGACTGGAGGCTTTGACGCAACGAACCTCGTCGCGAACAGTCCTCTGGGTACTCTAGAGCCAGAGGCAGGCATTACTCGAGGAGGTAGGCATAGGCAGTTCACTATCGAGGGCACTGACCTGTTCGATGGACGTCCGTGACAAGGGAAAAAAAGGCGGCGGATCAGCAATGCATGCCAGAGTCAGGGACGCTTGCGGATCGAGGCTGCGGCCGGTCGGGCGCCGGTGCGCATAAGCGATAAAAGTCTAAAGCTCCAATGTGGGTTCCATCAAGAGGGTCGGACTGGGGCCGTTGAGCAAGCTTGAGGAAGGGTAGAACGTCCAAGCGTGGCATCAGGGAGCGATCTCTGTTGAGATGCGCTGCAGGTGACAATCGTAGAAGACGTCGTCAGAAAGCTCTCCTATAGGCCACTGAAAAGGCCGAAACCTCCACGACGTTGGTGACTTCACGCGATGCCCGCGTGAAGTAGTGGCCGCCTATACAGTTAGCTGCTGTAGTCCGCCAATGCTTGCAGTAGCTGGGAGTATTTGCTTTCGCTGTGGGTATAACTAGGGGTCCGGAACGTCGGACAATATGCACCGTCGAATAATTAAGTCGGCAATCTCTTGACCGGTTGTTGATGTCGTTGGCAACTTGAGCTGAACAAGGCGTACGTTTGATGAGTTGTTTGAGCTTGCGCCGTTCGGCCTCGGCGAAAGCGATCAAGAATAGGATCTATCTTGCAGTGCCGGGCGGTTGGTCAACGACTGACTCGTTCTGGGTGCAATAGAACCATAGACGTTAGCAGACGCTCAACCAAGCGGTCGGCGTGCCGTTCGTCGTCGCATATATTGTTCTGTCATGTAAAATGATGTTATCGGGAGAGGGCAGCATGCATAATGGCATAATGTTCAATAAAGTATGTCGTGACGCTACTGGATGCGGAGTCCTGCGGATGGGACAAAAGCCTCGATCGATGTTCACAAGTCATCTCGATGTCGCTGTCTCTCGATGAAGTCGTGGTACTTACGCTGTCGTTCGTTGTCACGCCGTAACTTGTGTTCGAGGTGAGCTCTTATTCAGTAACTCTGAGTTGTGTAATTCAGTCGGAGCCAGGTAGGACAAGAAGAGCTAATCTGACTCAAGATCTAGCCGTCTAACAACCTTGAACCCGAATGAATGAGTCTGCCGCTCTCGAAGCATGTCGCCGTTTAATCTCGTGTCTTGGTGCAGCTGCCAAGAAGATTGCTGTGTGTCCGACACCATACGATGGCCAGAAAGCGTTCTCGCTGTATAATCCTGTAGCAGGTTCTGCAGGTTCTGCAGGTTCGCCGTTGGTCGTGTCTCTGGCTAACCCAGTCGACCACGTTTTCTGGCTGATGAGGCGACCGTTAAGAACATTACAAGAGGTGGTCTAGCAGCCCTGAATGGCTAGTCAAACAGCCATACTTTAACGGCTGTGTTGCCAAGTACTCATATGCGCGCTGTCCCCGAAGGTTACGATACTTTCTTCTGTTTGAAGCAAAACGTCTGGACATGCTCAAGGTTGTAACGTGGCCATGTGTCAGCAGACAACCTACGAGATTGAAAAGGCTTGGTATCGTGACTTGTTGGCTAGGTCGAGGTTCGATCTGGCAATTCGCTCGACCCTACCAGAATTGACCCCCAACGCCGTCAGTACACGACTCTTTCCAAATGTATTTGCTTAATTCAGCTGGCCATCTTCTGTTTCGATAATAGTGTACAGGAACCAATCGAAGATGAACACCCGGAAGACTGCTTCCCGCAGCATGCATGCAAGTTCCTGACTCGTCGGTGTATGATCAGTTCGGGACCGTGCAGGGTGGGAGCTCCTGACGACCGGCAGGACGGGCCACTTCATAAGGTCGAATTGGGTGACGTTTCATACCGATGCATGGAGTGTATCGAGATGCTGTGATCGCGCAAGCATAAGTCGCCATAACTCTCAGATAGCGGAGTCCAAGCCGTTGATCTTGGAAAGATCGCAACATCGATCATGCTCCATCTTGCAGGGATTTGGAGATAAAGCCGACGAATCAGGAGTGCCAGGAAGTAGCTTCATGTATGGACGTTGGCGGACCATAGGATTTCCAGTTTGAAGCGGACGGCACAGCATCTTCCTGTATTCTGCCGGGACACGAATAGATAGACCTTCACCAACTTGCCGGTGTTGTATCCGGAGTCTTGAGGGAACGAACCTTTGTGAGACAGAATTAGATGAACGACGGCTGATAAAGTCCGAAGGATTCCTTCCTTCATCCTTCCACGCTTCCTCGATACTTCGATCATCGGCAGGATTGATGGACAATTACGTAGCTTGCGCGACCGACATCGAGCGGCTGGTAACGATACTGATGAGCTTCGTCAGTTGGTTATCAATATAGATTGTTCTCAGAAGTAAAGATAATAAAAAAAAGTTTTTATGCGCGCGCGACGCGGCTGCCTTACGCGTAGCATGCATGGCGCGAGCCAGGTAGCTGCCAAGACCTGTTTCGCGCTCATGACTGTCGCCGGTACCTTACCACTTGAAGTCGAAACACCAGATAGCTCTTCATCATACGGTAAATTAATCAATCTCAATCATCACCTCTGCCAATTCTAAGCAGATTGTACTCTTGGACCAACTCTTGTTTCTCCAGAACGTTGACTTCTCAAACAACCACGAGAGATCTACATTTCAAATTAAACCTCCGGCTGAAATCACTGGCCAGGTTTGGTCCACATTCGCGGCCCATACCAGCACCAGTTGAGCTTTGGCGATCTTTTCGCCAAGACGCGTGCACCATCAGCACTCTTCACGTTCCGATCTACAGGGCAGGGCTCCCTCCCGCCGCTTGTGTTTCAAAGTACGACTGCACTACCGAGCAACAACCACATGGCGAAAAGCAAATGTGCCGACTGCCTCGATGACAACTTCGGTGGGATTGGATTCGGAGATCCTCCGATGCAAGTGGAAGATCTCTGAATCAACGAGTCAAGCCTCCTCGAGCAGCTCGGGTCGGGCGACGAAAGATAGCCATTAGCTACGAATCTGCCGGGACCTGGTCAATATGACATACGCGCGGTGTTGAGGTCATCCATGGTTCTTCGAGACGATCGCGCGGAGACGACGTCTTCTTCCAGATCGGAGGCTGGCGCTCTGACTCTCTCCCAATGCCGGGCGGGACTAGCATGGGTTGACTCGAGAACGCTGGACTCTGATACCATGGATCACAAGCGGAGAGCGGACCATTCCCACCTCAATCACCGGTCAGAGGCACACGACCATCAGAGACCCAAAGGGTCAACACGAAATCAGCAGCACACTACTCACAAGAATCTTCTGGACGAACCCCTGGGACTGAACGCGAACCTGACGATCTCTCGGATCATTTCGAATTCATTCGGCCATACCGACCGAACGGCTTCCCTTTCTGGTCAGCTACTGGAGCCTGGGTGCCTCTAGACACGACCGCGTCATTGCCGTAAATGAAGAGCTGTAAGCCCTTGGGACTACTATCGAATCAACCACGGTTTCAGGCGCTCGCTCAGACTCGACTGTGCCTCGACATCTACAGCATACCTGCTCCGCGGTGTGACACAACTTTTCTCTTCATTGCCTCTCCTGTGGGCCTTTTGGCCTACCAAGATCATACACTGCCAGTCTCCACGAACAATGAATACGCTTGAAAGGTTGCGCAAATCTTACCTACACATCATCCGATCGTGTAAGAGCCCGCAAGACAGATTGACTTGGGGAAGTAGGTTTACAGGGACCCGGTGTTCATCCATGTGGCTTCAGCCTGTACGCGTCCGCGCAAGAGATTCGAGTGTTCTGGCCATTGCAGAAAGTGATGCCCACGACTTGATCCATCACACCACTCCGGATGCGGACTGTACGCTTACCCGTCTCTGTTCGGGACGAATCCTTGCGCATGATTGTCGTGTGTTCATTCAGATGGCGCAAGGTGGATCGTGTTTCTCACCCTTGCATGAACCTGTACGTGAGTTCAACGTCTCTGGTCTAGCCTTCCATATGAAACTGCACACGTCTCAAGACCGGAGGTCCCATCGTCCGACATCGCCTACAGATACTCGAGGTTTCGCGAGCAGCATTGCTTCGCCTGCAGGTAGACTCTATTTGCTGCTGTGCTGCCCTCTTCACATTGCAAACCTTGCTGTTGATATAACGACATTGTACAGTAGTATGCCTCCTGAACGAGCTTCGAACTCTGAACAAGGGCAGACAGAATCGCGCTCATTCACAGAAGATCACTGGAGTGCCCAAAGGCCATACTATCTCATGAAGAGGCTGGTGTTCTCTCCGCACCAGTCGTAGGCGTTGTTGCAGTAAGAAGGAAAGGAGAAGAGCTCAGCCAGCAGACTCAAGGTCCGTTCTGAGCTACTGCCAGGTGTATTTGCGCTTTTACCCCGGATCACCACACCGATGACGCACGTTTCGAGATTCTTGGCATCTCGTCAGCATGTGAAAGACCACACCCGCATGCACTGAACCAGACTTTCCCGATCTTCTCACCAGTCATTTGCATGCCTCGTGGCTACGCGATTGGCACACACTGCAGAACTGTATCCCTCAGCCGTCCAGTCCGGCGATGAATTGTGGAGCGCATTCCAATGACGACGCAGGTAAATATTGTATAAGTGAACATGATAGTGCCGTCGTGAGTATGTCCTTTCTTCCGACAACAATCAGCCGATAACAGCCAGCATGACTTGGAAACATACCTTAACCGCCGCACTCACAATCGTGTGCGCCAGTGCCGCTACCGCTCTCTCAGTGACAACCTGCTCCAATGCCACCGCAAACCAAGCAAACCTCACCGGCGTCCGCACAACGAGCCTCAATGTCTCAGCCAACCCTTTCGGTCTAGCCTACGCTCTCGATGGCAGCGCCGCCTTTGTCGCCCTGAATGGTACCCTCGGCGTCATGAACACCACCACTTTTCCACCCAGCCTCAGCCATGAGATCACACTGCCAGCAGCGACCCTTCGAGAAGGCATATACTCACCCTACATCGAAGGTGCTACCGGAATTACCATTACCAAGGATGGCCGTTTCGTACTGGTCACGACGTTCGGGCTGTCTGCACTCATTGTTGACGCCGCCAAAGCCATCGCGAACAGTACCAACGCCGTAGTCGGTGCCCTACCAGGCGATATCAGCTACGGCAACAGTGCTATCGAAGTGACCGTCTCACCAGACGGTAAATACGCTTTCCTCAGCCACGAAGACGGCAGCTCCTCGACCTTCTTCCAAGGGACAGTCGAAGTCATCGCCCTAAATGAAACCACGAACGGAACTTTGACCGGCTCCTTCGTCGCAGGCCAGCTGCTGGACTTCCTTGTCGTCGGCACGGCCGTATCACCAGATGGCCGCTACCTCTACGCCACCAGCGAACAAGCGACCTACTACAGCACCGTGGGCACGCTCAGCGTCATTGACATCGCCAAGCTGACCTCTAAAAACACAACCGGAGCCCTGATTGCCCAAGTCGACGCCGGCTGCGGACCCGTCAGAGTCCTCGCCTCCTCCGACGGCAAGACCGTCTGGGTCACCGCACGAGAGAGCAATCAACTCCTCGTCTTCAACGCCACGGCCCTGCACTCAGGCAACACCGCAAGCAATGCTCTTATCGCTTCGGTATACGTCGGTTACTCGCCTGTAGGTCTGACATTCGCACGCAACGAGAGCAGGATCCTGACCGCGAACTCGAACCGCTTTTCCTTACCGGGTGCCACGACGGGGCTGAGTGTGGTGGATGTGCAGGCTGCTCTGCGGAATAGCACGTCAGCGGTATTGGGACAGATACAGACGGGCAAGTTCCCGAGAGAATTTGCGACTAGTCCTGATGGCCGCACTATTCTGGTATCGGAGTATGGGTCGAAAGCCGTGCAGGCTGTGGATGTGACTACGCTACCTTAAACAGAAAGCCGACGTTCAGTATCTAGCCTCTCATGACCAGTAGACCGTGATGCCCACACCTGCCAAGCACCGACGTCGCACATTCACAAATGTTAACTAAGACCACGGCATGCTGATTGCTTACTGGACGTCCTCAAGACTTCGCCGAGCCTCTGTATGCTCCACAGTAGCTGCTGGGGTGAATGAGCCTTCTTGACCGCTTCTTTGTTAGCAACATCATACCAGCAGGAGGAAAGCACGGCGATCACATTGGGTAGCGTCCCACTCAGTATGTGTGGAGAGGGCAATATAAGGCGGAGCGCAATGCTGAATACCGAATGACCCACGGCAACAGCATGAAGCACGTCTTCAACCAACATCACGTTCCCGATTCCGAAGACCGAATGCAAAATCCGAAAACCGATAGATTAAATAATAAAGAAATGGTATCTCAGTAATAGACCCTGCCCCAAACAACAAGAAGCGCCCATGAAAACTTCACTTGCCAAAGGGATAAACAATTGAAATCCTCTCATACTCAAGCACCGTCTTCGTACTCAGGCCCACCCAATCCCATTCCTCCTCGCCAGACCCAAAAGGCGCAAATGACCCTACTCTCCCCTCCTGGGCCTGGAGCTCGTACTCATCGGTTCCGCCACGGGGGGATGAGCATGGCTGTGACCGTGATGACCATGACGACCCATGAGACTACCGCTCACAGAGCCCGTGCCGACGCCGCCATGGCGTGGTGCATGGCTGAGTGATCCGACGTCGTGTTTGCCTAAAACCCAATTAGCTATAATTCCATCCTCAGAGCATAATAGAGGAGCACATACCATCGCAACAAGCCCGCACGTTCTCAAGACGTCCACTGTCGCGCTCCTGGCGCTCGATCACGGCGCGCAGATCCTCGCTGCTGTCCGCGATGCTGGCGTCGTAGATGGCAGCCGGGTCCTGCGGTGCGTTGTGAATACCCAATCCACCCCCGGTGCCGCGCTGCGCAGTGCGGTAGGTACTCTCGCTCACGGTGCCGCGGTCGGCGACGCTGCGTTTGCGTGTACTTGCTGGCCGGAAGAGGCCTGAAAGGCTGCTCAGGCGGCCGGACATGGTGTTAGTGCGGTCTGTGTCATGCTTGGAAGGCGAGCGACCTGGGGTGTTTGGCGCTGGTGAGGCGATCTGAGGCGTCGGCGCGTCGTAGCGGTTCGTGAGAGTCGGTGTCTCGATCTGGTGAGGGCGGCGCGGCGAAGTGTTGCGGCTGGTCACGCGACTGTTGTAAGTGCTAAGGCTGACGCGAGTGCGCGAGGCGCTGCGCGAGTGGGTGGTGTTTCGTGAATGAGTACCGCTGGCACGACCTTGTCCGGGGTTGAACTCTGCCACTTCGTCTTCCGTCATGTCGTGGATGTCTGCGTAGCGCTCGGCGTTGGTACGCATTAGCAGGTAGGACAGAGCGTTGAACCAGGTCTCGTGACGTTGGGCGGTCGGCGCGGTGAATACTATTTCACGGCCAGGAGTCACGACGACCAAGCTCTTACGGTGCAGACCTGGTGGGCTGACGTTGTCGTCAGTGATGACGCGTACGGCCTCGATGGCTACGCTTTTGCCCTTAAGCTGTTTGCTTCCTGCTGTTGATGGATCTTGCTCGCTCCAGTAGAGTGTACGGGTGTACGGATGTACCCAGAAGAAACGTCTGTGACGATTGTCGCTGACCTTTTCACTGCCTGTCTTGCGAGTGTACTTCCATAGGTATTCTCCAATCATAGTCTGAGTGATGGCTTGAATCATACGTGGGTCTGTCGAAGGAGAAACATCGGATGGATACATGAACGCACCGGCTGGGTTGAAACGCTGGTCGACCTCGGACGCAAAGCTGGAGACTGATTCTTGCCGTGAAATTGGAGAACCAACTTGAGAAGCGCCTGCGACGGGACGAAGACTGTTCGAGTGACGGACAGACTGCGAGCCCTTGCTGATACTTGGCGTGCGCGAGCGAATCGAAGCTGATTGTTGCTTCGACTTGTAAGCCGAGGCTGGCATAAGTGGCGGACCCATTGATCCGCCTGGAGTCTTCCCACCCGCCGCGCCAATTCTCTCGGTATAATCCGCTGGAAGAGGTGGAAGAGGTGGAGGAAGATTCCTGCGCATACTACCAGCACTTCCAGGACGCTTGCCAGTGTACCCTGCGTCGGGACGTGTTGTACTCGGCTCGGACGACCTTCTCGGACTGGATGTGTTGGCCATCTGTTTCTGTGGTGATCCGTGAGCAGTCGCGCCCAGAGCTGCACCAGCGACTGCAGCAGCAGCGGTGGCTTCAGCAAAACTAACACCAGACTCTTTACCCTTGCCCTTGAGCATGCTATCAATCTGTTGTGAGGACACAGTTGTTTGCGTGCCTTCGTCGGATGTCTGACTGCGCGCGAAAGAAGGTTTGTTTGGCGCAACTGCATCGGGACCTGCACGTTGAACATTGTTAGAGACCTCAGTGAAGGGTCGTTTGTTCTCATTCTTGAGGTCTCTAGGAGTGAGAGCACCGTCGTCAAAGTTATCACCGAAGATGAGCATTGGTAGGTCGTCTCCAACGTCTCTGATAACGGCAGCTGGATCCTGATCGGGCCTTCTTGAGCTGCCGCGTGGAGGGAACATCGAAGCATTGACCTCCTTCACATCGGTAGGCTCAAGAGACTCGGCAGACTGGACGGTTTCGACAGGCTCGAAATTCTGAGACACCATGGACGACAGCGGCACCGCAGGGCGTGATTGAAACGGTGAGAGTTCGAAATCCGCGAACTGAGGAGCAGTTGGCGTGGTATATTGCGAATTGATGATTGACCGCTGTAAAGGCAAGCCGCGTTGAGGGGTCTGAGGCTCCGTGTACTGGCTCAAAATACCGGACTGTTCGGGGGCACTAGGTCTTGCTGGCGATTCAGGTGTGATTTGTTGAGCCACGATGCCAGACTGCTCGAATGCACGAGGTCTTGCTGGCGATTCAGGTGCGGTTTGTTGAGCCATGATGCTAGACTGCTCGAATGCACGAGGTCTTGCTGGTGATTCGGGCGCAGTATATTGAGCCGTAATGCCCGACTGCTCGAACGCGCGAGGTCTTACTGGTGATTCGGGCGCGATGTGTTGAGATACAATACCCGACTGCTGGAACGCAAGTGGTAGTATCGGTGACTCGGGCTCGGTATGCTGAGGTGCAAAAGACATCGCAGACGGCGAGGGAACAACAGGCTCTGTGTGCTGTGAGAGTATAGCAGAGTGTTGCGGTACCGAGGGCACTGGGGCCGGTGCAGCAGCAGTCGGCTCTGTATGTTGCGAGACTATGGCAGAGTGCTGTGGCACTGCAGGTAGAGGAGCTGGTCGAGCAACAGTAGGCTCAGTATGCTGGGACACAATGCTCGAATGCTGAGGTACAGCACGTTCGACCGGCGTTGGAGCAACTGGCTCGGTATCTTGGCTGAGAATACCTGATATTTGGTGTGCCGGTACAGGGACTGGTAAGGGCGAAGGCAGATCCTGCTTCTCTGGGAGCTGGTTGTTATGCTCGGTTGTCTGTTTAGATCTCTCTGAACCCTGTGGTTCGACCTCGTCATCCTTCTTGTCGGCGTGTCCAGCCATGGCAGATCCGGTGATACCAGCGAAGAGCCCACCAACAGCTCCAGTCGCCGCTGCAAGAACAGATTTAGATTCTTTTTGCTCAGGCTCCCACGGCTCGGTCATCATTCCTGAATCAACCATGTCTGGTTTGGTCTCAACGAAGCTACGTGTAGTCGCTGGTGTCGCGCCTGACACGTCCCGTGAGCGTACCGAGGCTGGAGTGAAGCGGTCTGAATCGACGCTGACACGGCTTGGTGTACCGTCCATCTCGATCTCCTCATCGCTCAGACCATCCAGCTCATCACCCAAGCTCTGACCGACTGGAACAGGCGTACCTCGGTCGCTTGAGAAGTGACTGATCGCGGGACTATTGTTCGCGCTCGAGTTTACTTCGACAATATCGGCCGGGCGTGCACCACGGCGAATCAGACGGCTAGCCCGCATTCGGTACCTAGGAAGTTCGCCCTGAATGGGAAGTGAGTTGTTCTCGTCCTCGTCTGCCGAAGTCGATGCAGTAGAGAAGAAAGATGATCGGTCACCGGCTCTGCGATTGTTGAGGGTTGCCATACGTGGTGTGACGGTATCTCTCCTGTTGAAACCACCTTCTGTTTCGGTGGCCTCTCCGCTGTCCTCATCGAATTCTTCATTACCTGTCTGAAAAGCATCTGTCTCGTTCTCATTTGCAGTCTCAAAGGCGTCGGTGGATTCTTCCATGGGGGTGATGAGGTAGGCGCCGGGCATGTCGACTCCTTCGTTTCGTGCATTTACTGCAGAGCTTGTGGATCTCCTGAATGGTGCTTCACCGTCATGGTCCTCCCATTCGGGATCGTCCTCCATGAAGATTTCTTCCTTGCTCATTCGAGAAGCTCCAATCTGGCTCAAGGACTTCTTCTGTTTTGCCTCCTGCTCGGATCTGCGCTTCTTGATGGTACCATTGCCGCCATCTGTGCGCCTTGATTCGACTTCATCCCTGGCATCCTGGAGCATACGCTTGAGCTCAATCTTTTCGGACTTTTCGCGGTGGATGTTGTTCTTAAGGTTCTGAATCATGCGATGAGCATGCTGTAGTGAAGACTTCAAGGTCTCAGTTTCCAGTCCACCCTGTCTACCACCCTTGGTTGGCGAAGGAGGGGGTGAGTAATCCATAGGATCGCGGTCTGCGGCCAAGTCATCGTCGCCGGATCCAGCACTTCTCTCTGCGTGATCGTTGCCTTCGTTCCAACGCAGAGCAACGGCTCTGGCGAGCTCAGTGTTTTGTGACGTCAGCTCCTCAATCTTTCTTTGTAGCTGATCGCGTTCGTGTTCGTGGGCATCAATATCACGGCGCAAATAATGTAGATCCGACTCGTGCTGTCTCTTGATGTTGGCATGGTCGTCGTATAGCTTTCCGTGTGTGGCCTTGAGATCCTCCAGCTCTCGCAGAGTCCCTTCACGATCTGATTGAGAGGATTTCAGGGTGTGATGCAGGCGCTGCTCTCTGTCGGTCGCGTCCCTGTGTAAGGCTGTAATCTCCTGCAGTTGTGTTTCCAGATTCCAATTCTCATCCTTGTACTTTTGCTCATTGTCGTCAAACTGTCGCATCCTCTGTCTGAGATGTGCAAAGTCCATTTCCAACTGCGATCTCTCAGAGGTCGTCTGCCTGAGCGCGTCATCCTTCTCAACGAGTGCAGCCTGCAAGGAGCGCACTTGAGCGAGAAGGGAAGTACTAATTTCCGTGGCAAACTCAATGTCGTGGACTCGACTTGCAGGCTGGTTGCGCTGTTTCCGAGACGGAGCGGTGACCTTGGAAGGCGAGGCACGTGAGTCGCCGGAGAAGACAGCGGGACTCTGCAACTGATCGTTGGTAGCTGGAGCCATGCTTGACTTGGGCAGAAATGCGCGAGCAGTCTCTCGTCCGACTTCGGTGTATTCTCTTTCCAGCTCGGCGAGCTTCTTCTGCAATTCGGGCGTGATCTCATTCGAGTTCTTCTGCGTCTCCAACTCCTTCAGTCTAGCGGCCAAGTCCTTCCGTTGTTGGAGCAGAGATGTGCCCAGGCGCGAAGCATCTTGTATGCGGCGGTCTGTCTCCTTCATATGAGCCTCGAGCGCTCGACGAGCCTGAGTTGGAGAGCTGCTGGTCTGCATTGAGAACTTGTCATGGTCGAATGATGCATAACGAAGGGGAGGAGGGTGTGCATGCGGAGGGGTCGAGATGAAGGGGTCCTCTGCCATATTGGAGCCTGGCCTGGCCTGATCGATATTGGCCATGGTTGCTCCTCTTGATGAGCAGATGTGCAGAAGTGTTATCGGTCGCGGCTGTAATCCATGCGCGTGAGTGTCGTGATTGAGAACTGAATGGTCAGTATTAGTCGTTCCACAGTCCTTATGCCCTATGCAGGCTGTCGTAGCGGCTTGAAATATAGAGTTCCAGATGAAGAGCGAAAACGCACAGGGTGCGAAGGTCGCAGAAGACAGTAAATCAATGTTGATGGTGTGAGTCTGTGGGACAAGCAGATGAGACGCCGGGCTTTGTTTTCCGTCAATCAACAACAGGAGCCGGACATGACAATCCTTCCATTGTTTGGTTCACTCCATAATTATCCACAATTTTATTTATACACTCACTGTACCAGAGTTACCATGCGACATGCTTTTACTCACGGGAGACACTCTGATGACATGACAGCCTCAGTCATTGTGTATTTGTGTATCAAGCAGCGGTCTCAGATAACTTCAGTTAACAGTCTGACGAGCTGATCTCGACGGTGTCTGACCTGATTGGTCAACAATCTCCGAGAAATGGGCGTCAATTGATCCCGGCAGACCTTGTCATTCTGCACAGTTTCATGTCCCGTAGGCTGACATGGCCCTCATCGGCGCGAGCGTAGGAAGACATATGGACTCTTGCTAGCATGAGAGATGATATTCTCGATGTTGTACAATGAATTTATTATAATTCGAGAACAAAACAGGATAGTTTCACCGCAAAGCCGCACAGCTTCCCCGAAGCTTCGAAGCCATTCTCGCCGCGGACAGTCATGGCCGGCTGCTTATGTCAGCTTCGAGAAACGCCGTCAGACCTAGCAGTTCATCACGCCTCTTCTTCGCGATCCATTCTCCTTTTCACTATCCCCGTCGCATTACAACATGACAGACGTCGCACCAGTCCTATTCAAGAAGCGCGCTGGTAAAGGCGCCGCCAGCAGAAAGCGGCCTGCGACACCTCCGCCAGGATCCGACTCTGAATATTCTAGCGCAGAGGAGAATGGCGTTCGCATTAAGAGGAGGAAGAAGGCAGGCGTCACCGTCACCAGTGCTGCTGTGAAGGGGCCAGAAGACCTCAGCAAGAATACTGCATTTGCTGGAGACAGGTCCGCTGTCATTGCCAACCAGGACGATGCGACGAGAACAAGTAACTGGTTTGAATCAGATGTCGCAGACCCTTCGAAGAAGAAGTCTACTGCAGAAGCCATCGGCCCGGATGGATCATACAAAGGCTCCGCCAACTACTCCAATTTCATTCAAAAGAACCCCGAAGCCCGATCCATGGGTCCCGTCAAAGGTCCTACCAGCATCCGCTCCATCACCGTAACCGATTTCGCACCAGATGTATGCAAGGACTACAAGCAGACGGGTTTCTGTGGTTTCGGCGATTCGTGTAAATTTTTGCACGCAAGAGAAGACTACAAACAAGGCTGGCAACTCGACAAGGAATGGGAAAGCGTGACAAAAGGCAAGAAGTTGCAAGGTACTGTCGTGTCTAATGCCAACAAAGGCGTCAAAGCCGAAGACGAGGATGACGAAGACAGTATGCTTGAGAACATTCCGTTTGCTTGTATCATCTGTCGCGAGCCTTACAAGAATCCTGTTGTCACCAAATGCGGCCACTACCTTTGCGAGGCATGCGCGCTCAAGAGATACAAGACCAAAGGTGGAAAGTCATGCGCGAACTGTGGTTCAGACATCGGAGGCACATTCAACGTGGCCAAGAATCTACGGAAACTGCTCGATAAGAAACGCGAGCGAATTGCTCGTCGCAAAGAAAAGGCTCGAGAGGAAGGACTTGAGGTCAGCGATGATGAGGAGGAATGACGAACTTGAAGTGACTACTCGGCACGATACACAAGGCCGTCTCATTAGACCACTATGAATCGCACATGCGACGAATAGTGGTGTGTCTGTGTCCAACAGACACAATCGCCTGATCTGCAGTTCACAGCTTGCATACAAAGACACGGTAACAGATATCCAAGCTAGGTCTGCTCGTTCTGTCTTCTTTTCTCTCTCATCCAGATTTCCGGATATACAGTACAGCTCAAGCTTACCGTCTCTACCTCTCTTCTTTAACGAGCCGATTCCACACACATCAGTCGGCATCTCGGCCCATTTATCCGCCAAGCGCATCTCGCGTGCTACTTTTAGCCGGCTTTCGCATCATAAAACGGTGCCATTATTTCCACCCCGCAATGTGGGGTGCGGTACAAATACCTGAGTCGAGTACTTCACTGTTGCTATCTGGCAATCAGTGATCTTTGACTCTCTTTACCTATATACGAAGTAAAAAAAGGCACTACATCAATCATCATGCCTATATACGTTCTCACAGGTGCAAACAGGGGTCTCGGCCTCGAGTTTGTCCGTCAACTGTCCGCAGACAGCTCCAACACTGTCATCGGCGCTGTACGCTCCATGTCAAACGACTTGACCGACCTGAAAGCCCTCAACAAGAACAACAATGTCCACATTCTAGAATGTGACACCGGTAACCCTTCGAGCATCGAATCTTTCGTCGAGTCCTGCGGCAAGACTCTTAACGGCAAGAAGATCGACTACCTCCTCAACAACAGCGGCATCAACTCCGTTCCAGACCAAGGCTCACTCACGGTCCGCGAAGCCGACTTGAACGAGCAAATGCGCATCAACGTCCTCGGACCGCAAAGAACCACCGAGGGCTTCTACTCCGCCGACATGCTCTCCTCTGATGTAAGGGTTCTGAACATGACATCCGGTCTCGGCAGCATGGTGGTCAGCAAAAGCATCAAGCCTAGGAAGTGTTGCACGTACGCCATCAGCAAGGCGGCGCTCAATATGCTGACGATAAACCAAGGCGAGGACCTCAGAGAGAAACTTCCTGGAGCTGTTGTCATTTGTATGGATCCTGGTTGGGTCAAGACTCGCATGGGCGGAGAGGGCGCTATGATCGAGGCGCATGAGAGTATCAGCGGTATGTTGAAGGTACTGCACGGGCTGAAGAAGGATGACACTGCTTCGTTCTGGACATACAGTGGAGACCAAGTTCCATGGTAGAGAATCAGTAATTCAATTAAATAGGGATATCGTTGAGAATACTTCATACCCCCACTCCTTCACATCTTAGTCGCTTCCAGTGTGACAGGCAAAGCCTCTCGCTGACTATGTTCCTCGATATCTCCCAATTCCGAGCGTGAAAGCGTCTGAAGAGATTCGGAACAATTTGGTTGCGATAGAGACGAGATTGATGTGGTCTTCACACGCGACCCATATCCATTTCTCCGTCCCCCGAGTCCAATCTCGAATGCATGCATGTTTCGAAATGGTTTTCGTGCTCTTATCAACGTCGCATAGCGACCAAACCTCCATCATCAGCCCCCTCATGAAGCGAAAAGCGTATCCTCCTCTCTGAGATACTCTCCAACATCCGCCTGCCTGAAGCAAACGATACCAGTCGGTTCCAACCGTCTCGCCTCGGCACTTCCTCTCGCCGTAACGCCAAACCCAAGGGGGGTATCATTCATACTCAGTACCACGACTCCCTGGTGCTCAGGACAATCCTCGCTCCATCGTCCCACATGCGCCTTCGCAACATGCCCACCGTACAAAAACGGCATCTCCCCATTCGCCTTGACCCACAACTTGTAGCGCGCGTGCGGCGCGATGATGTCCAGCGCCGTGATGTGCAGCCGGAACTTGCCCGTCTTGGTGAATTTGCCCAGACAAGTGCCGAGGGAGAGGAGATTTGGGCGCGCGACGGAGGTGGCGAGGTTGCTGAGGGATTCGCGCACATAGTACACGCGGTTGTTCTGGATGCGGAAGACGTAGCGGTCTCCCTCGGCGGAGGATTTTTTGCTATTGGATGAGGGTGCTGTGTCTGTGAGCAGGTGGTTGAGCGACTTGCCGGTGTAGTCGGCGAGCTTCTTGAAGAGGGCTTGGGTTTCGACGTCTGTTAATTGGCGCATGATGGTGATGTATGTGACGTGTGGTGAGGAGGAAGAAAGGTTGTGGATATCCTTGGACTGAGACTGGCGGAGGAGGATCTGGGACTTTTTTTGCCCGCAGCGCAGGGTCGATCTTCCCCGCAAAAAGTCAAAATTTCGGGGCCGCTGATGGTTTCTTTGACCAGAAATTCTCAGGCTCGGGTGTCCACGTGCTTGACATTTATTTCTGTACACCAGTCCTCATCAAGCACCCACTTCGCACTGGAAGTACAGACATGATGTCGAAACTACCGGCGCCAAAGAGGCGACGTCTCAGTCCTCCTGCAGACAAGGCAGCGGCCGCTACAAACAATTTCTATGAGAGTGCGTCGAAATGGGATCTGGAAGGAGAGTACATGGAGCGAATGAGGCAGCGAAAGAGCAAAGAGAAGAAGAAGAGTGACAGATTACCTATTCGGAACGAAGAAGGGCAGATCGAGGAAGCACCAGCGCCTGAACCCGTGGTGGAGGAAGTGGTTGAGGAAGATGACAGTTTCTTAGGAAGCGGCGAGGATGACGAGGAGGTTGAAGAAGAGCCAAAGAAACCACAAAAGTCTGTACGAGAACAGATACTTGAAGCGAAAGAGGAAATGGCCAAGATTGCGAACTCGATCAGCGAAGACCCCGAAGAGCACATTGGACAACTAAAAAGCTTGGGAGAGCTTGCGCGGTCAAGAAACCTGGTGGTACGCAAACTTGCAATGGTCACGCAACTGGCAGTGTACAAGGACATCATCCCCGGCTATCGGATACGACCCGTGTCAGAGGAAGAGCTGAAGCAGAAACTTTCGAAAGACGTGAGGAAACTTCGAAACTTCGAACAGGGACTTGTTCGTGGCTATCAAGAGTATGTACAGGATCTTCGCAAGACTGCAAAGGGCAGTGCTCCGGATCGGACAGAGGCTGCGCGAGGTATGGCTACAGTCGCCATATCATGTGCAAGCCAACTCCTCGAACTCGCGCCGCATTTCAACTACCGAACAGAACTGCTTCAACTCATGGTGGACAAGCTCAGTACCAGGAATATCGATCAGGACTTTAGCAAATGCCGACAGTCTATCGAGACGCTGTTCCGCGACGACGAAGACGGCAATGCTTCATTAGAGGCAGTCACGATGCTTACGAGAATGATGAAGACAAAGAGCTACCACATTCACGAGAGCGTGCTGAACACGTTCTTACATCTGCGTTTGCTCTCAGAATTTGCTCACAAGGCCTCGACGAACAGGATTGACAAGCCAGGCGAGAATGACCCAGAACCGATGCGAAAAATGAAGAAAAAGGAGCGCGAGTTCAGGACCAAGAAGGAACGCAAGAACATGCGCGATCGCAAGGAGGTAGAAAAGGAGATGAAAGAGGCAGACGCAGCAGTCAGCCACGAAGAACGCGACAAGAACCAAGCCGACACCCTCAAGCAAGTCTTTGTCGCCTACTTCCGCATCCTCAAATCCCGCAATCCAGGGCTCATGGGCGCCGTGTTGGAAGGTCTTGCGCGGTACGCTCACCTGATCAACCAAGACTTCTTTGGCGATATTCTCGAAGCCCTGCGCGATCTGATTGCATACACGTCCGACGCCGACGACGACGAAGAAGAGGACGAAGACGAGGCCTCGGCGACATCCGCACGCGATCTGACCCGTGAATCCCTTCTCTGCGTAATCACAGCCTTCGCTCTGCTACAAGGCCAAATCGACGTGGCCAAACAAGCGGACACGCTGCACCTCGATCTCAACTTCTTCATCACACACCTTTACCGCACGCTGATCCCGTCCTCACTGAACCCGGACATCGAGCTTAGCGCCAAATCACTGCACTTACCCGACCCGGACACACGTCAAACCAAAACTTCGTCCAAGATCAACGTACAGACCACAATCGTGCTGCTCCTGCGCTCCCTCTCCTCGGTCCTGATGCCAGCGCTAAACACCCGCGCCGTCCCGCCGCTGAGAGTAGCGGCGTTCACGAAGCAGCTCCTGACCGCCTTGTTGCAACTCCCCGAGAAGTCGGCGCTCGCGATGATCGGGCTGCTGCGGCAGTGCATGAAAGTCCACGGCACGAAAGTGGCAACGCTGTGGTTCACCGAGGAGAGGAAAGGAGACGGCACGTTCGATGCGCTGAGGGAGGAGGTCGAGGGGTCGAATCCGTTTGCTGCGACGGTGTGGGAGGGCGAGTTGCTGAGGCGGCATTATGCGCCAGATGTTAGGGATGCGATTTTGGGGCTGGAGAAGAGCGTGCTTAGTGTTCGGTCTGGGAATTAAGATAGGTGGTGAGAAAGGGGAGGGAAGGATAGACGTGAAGCTTCGCTGGATGTCCTGGCTATCTGTACTCTTACTATATTAGCTGTAGATTCGATCAAGCGATATCAGCCGATACCACGAGAATTAAAAGTCCCCTCACGTGACACCGCGTCAATCGTGCCTCAGCTATGTCTTTCGGACCCGTCATTCGAGGCCGCCGAGTTTGCCCCATCAAGCATCATTCCTAGATATAAAGTTCCCACCTCTCCACCGTTCCTCGGTCCAAGCCGGCGGAATCGGCCAAGAGCCTTCCTTGGGAGCGTTTAACCTTTTACATCGGCGAGGGATCGGCTTTTCTCGCCTGAAATTGGGAAGCGATAAGTGGGATTCTTCTCATGTGATTGTATACCAAGGACGCCAAGAATATCAAGAATCCCAAGAAATGTTAAAAATATATGGTTTAGAGCACTGCAGATACGGTTTCTTCTGTACGTCACGCGAACAGGAAGCAGTGCCGGGTGATGTTGTCGAGGCACACGACCATACGATTTGCCATACTGAAGCCATATCTTGTACCTGCATCAACCATGAACGAGTGCTCATCACGAAGATCCCAATCTTTATACCTATTGATCCCCCGCGGGTAGTTGACGAGAAATGTTTTCCGACGGTTCCTGATATTCCGTTCCACTGACATCCGAAGAGTGGATTGGCATGGCTCGGGAACGCTAGAACCAGCCCTACACTTGACGCCATCAGTGAAAAAGGGCAACCTTTATCCCCCAAATGGCATTCGTAATCGGCGACAATACCGATCTCTTTCCTAGTTTTCTGGGCGGAGGGTTCGGAGCCTTGGCCCTTTGGAGTGTAGTCAATGTACCTAGTACCATACCTGAGTTGTGGGTCTTTCATTGATTTGGGACCGCGGAAGCTGGTGTCTCTTTACCGGTCGCTCCGTTTGGCCAGTTTTTTCTTGTCGTCATGATTGTTACATATTAATAAATATTGGTAGGTCTGCCCATGGTTTTGTTGGTAATTGTTCTGCTTGCTCCGTTCTCAATACCTATTCTTTGTGCTCTTGAGAAGTTACTGTCGTTTGCTTTTGCCATCGATATACGCGAAATGTCGAACACGCAAAGTCTCACAGAGATGAGGTGAGCTAGATCGCGAACGCATCATCAACTGAGCATCATGTGCTGATGCAGCCAGCTACAGGAGTCTCAGCTTTGTCGTTGCGTATCTGTCACTCACATATTATTTCTCGCTCGTCTGGTTATCGACCTACCTTCCGCAGGACAGCTGGTACATCTCGATATGCACGACTGGGTACGCTTTGTATGGAGTCGCGCTGAGTGTCATTGGAGTCTTTGGAGCTGCAAGGGTAAGCGACAGATCAAGGGAGACAAGGAGACCAAAGGCTGACAGCATGTCACAGAAATGTCCTGACCTCATGGCCATCTTCTCCCACCACCTATATTTCGAGACCTTCCTCAGTACCGTGCCGAAATTCGGTATCCTCTATTTCTTCCACGACCTCACACGGAATCTGTGCGACCCGTCTCGTGTGTTACCAAGCGTCGACAGCATCAGGGGTGATACTGGATGCGCATATCAGACGACGCGTTGTCTATCGATGGTTGCCCTGGCTCACACCGTCCTGATTGGTGTTTTGTTCGCGTTGACAGTCGGCCAATGGAGTATGGCGGGAATCTGCCGGAGATATGGACACGAGCTCGAGGACGAAGCCTTGGATGCACCGAAAGACGTCGAGAAGGGACCACTGGGGGCTGACAGCAACTGCGATGAGCCTGAGCGGCAGAATGAGGAGGTGAACGAGAAACAATCTGCGTGAGGACTTCTCGTTGACGAAAACGTAACGATACCATGAATACGAAAAAGAATTACCTTGCTCTTTGCCGCCTATGTCTTGAACGATTCGAGCAGTGAAATCCTGCTGGAATTGCCGAGACTGACATGGAAGAGCTCAAGTAGCTTGGGTTGCTTGGATGAAGGACGAGAGGACTGGACGCAATGTCTGGTGGCCATGGACTATTTCCGTATGATCCTGATCCTCAAGGACACAAAGCATGCATGTGACATGGTAGCAGTTCATGCGGCCCCCTACCACATCTCAAGTCAGACGACGGTTAACAGCGGACAACCAACCCACTCGAGGAGCCGTCTAGAGTGTCGGTGTACGCGACGAATCTGGTTCGTAGTGCTGGGTAGATTGTACGACACTTTAGCCCGCCGAGCATGTGCTCCAGCGATAGTGATGACTTGCGCCTGGTATCATGACGACTTCCGTATTACGTTCAATTCGACAATCGTTGGAGAAGCTGTCGATCTTCCGGTCGTTTGTGAAGAAGGCGGGGTGAGGTGCATGCGCCCTACGATGAGGTGGGGTCGAGTTCGTCGTCGGCGCCGAAACAAATCCAGCTCGCCCAAGCGAAACATCTCCGGCTGGTCGGAAGACGTCAATTCACATGTCGTATTTATAGGTTTGCTCGAGGCTTGTGAATGTGGTATCGAGCTACCTGATTTGCGTGAAGACTCGAGCGCAGCGGTTGTCTGCATACGGTAAAAAAGTACGCGGTAATATCGAATGAGAAGATGGTGAGGATAATATTGCCAGCCGGAGCGCACGTGAAGATTATATCTCCACTCTCGACTCGCTTACGGGTTCGGTACAGAAGTAGTGAGAGATGGGGTCCAACGCTAGAGCCCAGACGCATCAAAAGTGCGCACACACTCTCGTGTTTGGGGAAGTGCTTTTCCGAGACGATCAGGCTACGCGGTGAGCGACCGCGGTAGGCCGCAGTACATGTTTGCGTGGTATACCTAGGAGTCAACGTGGTTTGTAAGAGTGTTGTTGCAGAAAGATGAGATTGACGTCTTGCAAAGAAGATGCTTATTTTGACTGGAAACGGACTAGAAACAAACTACACGTGGACTGCGCTTGCCGTCTGATCTTCTTCCTGAGTACTGGATAGGCAGGAGCCGGAGATTGAAGTGAGGATTAGGCGGCCTCAATGCGCCACAGGCCCCGGAAGGGTAGCAGGGTAGGTGGCACCTCTGCAAATAATGACAGATTATGCATGCTCCGACGGTGCTTCGCTGGACTCGTTGTTTCCCCAAGCCGCCGCTGTAACCTTCAGTAATGGGTACTATTGCTGACAATTTCCTCTTCCTCCTCCTCCACCTTCCCACTCGTCCTTTCAAGATACCCCATTTCGACCTGTACTCTGTCATCTTTCGATCGACAGAATAGTCATTCCTTTGGTGTTTCTTTTCCTTTTCCGCTATTCCAATCACATTACAGGTACGGGAAAAGTTTTCGTGTGCACTACCTTATTCAACCAACACCCCTCAAGCCCGCTCCGGGCCCCCGGGGGACAACACATTTCGAAATTTTGGCTCCCAACGGCTGTTGTCGTTTCACGGCCTCCCCTTTGCGACTTGCGAAGCATCTCGTTATTCGACCTGTCTTGTGCTCTGTTCAGAGTCGCTAATCCGTCATACTGTAGTAGTCAATATTTAAAATTCTTTGCATTTGCGCATCACGACCTGAACTCCGCCCCTGTCGCCAGTCGCACTGTACATACAACAACCGCAACTCCCGACCAGCCATGTCTTTCTACGATAACCAGACGTGGTCTCAGCAAGGCCGTCAGCCTTCATGGGAACAGCAGGCCCCACCCCCTCGCTCGGGCGCCACATCTTCAGCGAGCAACGAACCGACGGCATTCATGTCGCAGATTGAAGAGGTTGACAAGGCTATGGATGATTTGACCAAGAGCGGGAAACTGTTTGGCGGTCCAGGTGTACCGCTCGGTGGTAATCGCCGAGAGTCAATGCCATCCATGAACCGCGGATACCCAGATGGTACGTACTGCAGATACCAGCCTTTGCGTCCTCGTACTAATCGCAAACCGACAGATCAACGTTCCGGCAATGTCTCACGCCACCACTCCATACAACACGAACATGACGGCTCTCGATCTGGTTCCGCTGCCGGGCTTCAGAGTTTCTACGCCTCGCAACGCTTCCAACCACAACAGCCACAACAGCAACCTCGTCAAAGCGAGGCCGAGCAAATGATGCAGGCCAAGCGCCGAATGGCTGCGCAAAGAGAGAGGGAACTGCGGAACTATCACCAAGAGCAGCAATATAACAGGAGTAAGGATCCTTTGGAAGAGCAATAGATGTTAGACAGCTATTGACAATTGTTTTCTCTGCAGACGCCTCCACATCCACCTCTACCGTAAAGCCGGATCGTTCTTCGTCTCCCAACACCATGAATGAAGACGATCGCCGAGAACTCATCGCGCGTCAACACCGTGCCCTGTATGGCAACGAACCGGCAATGTATAGCCCAGATGGCACCGCTGCTCGACAATCGCAGGACTCCCGTCTATCTGTATCCGGCAGTGTCAGGGGCTCTTCACCACTGGCCTATGATTCGTTCGGTGCCCAATCTCAATCCGGGGCCGAGTCGGCCGTTCAGATGCCTTCACGAGAGCTCGCTGCCTCTGTTCCCGACCGCCGCGCTAGTACGTCGCCGGCAGTGTCGAACCCTCCAGGTTTCAGCATGGCCGAAACCCTCCACCAGACGACAAGAACGGCTGGATCACCATCAAACAACTCGCCATCGATTATGCAAGGAGCCATGCCTCCACAAGCGTCCACTGGTGTTGCGCCAATCGGTACTCGTCCTTCCCACTCGCAGAACACCACGGCCAAGCGGTCCATCACACCCAACACACGTTCGATTCCCGCGGCATCCGACAAGACACCGTCAAACAATGCGCCAGGTCTCGGTTCATGGGGAACAGACAGTGGCGTCTGGGGAAACATGAACACCAACAAGAGTGTTCAAGCTTCCGTCTGGGGCTAATCTCAGCCATTCCGTCGACCTAAGCCGGTCTCATTGCATCAAGTGGGTGTGATATCGTCGAGTAAGCAAAGCATTTCTGAGGGAAAACATCATGGGAGTTTGTACGGTTCATGTTGTTTGGAAGTTTGTTTGCGGGTTTAAATTGTCGCGGTTATGTTCTTATCAGGATTGGGTCGGGGGAACTCTAGCATTCGCATCGGGCTGTTCTGTACAGCATTTTCATTGCAGGTTACGGCCTTGCGGTGTGGGGTTTGGGAAGGAATTTGTAGTCACGGGCTCGGGCTGGTGGGGGTTACACGATAATATCCTTGGGTCGAAATACATGAGAATGAACAGACGACGGTGATCTGTCTGTAGCACTTGCCTCGAGTCCTCGTAGTTATGTCTGAAGGTCTGAGGCCAGACATGCCAGTCGTGCATGTTGGTGCATTGTGAAATTGTATGCTCGCTCCAGATCTGATAGAGACTAGTCCGTGCATTTGTGGAGGCGGCTGCGGGCCGTTACCGCTTTCGCTACTGAACTGCGCCCAGAGCTTCAGATGTGAATTCGTGTTATATTGCGACGTTCAAGATCAGGACTACGACCTCGAAAACCCGCATTTGCACCCGATACTCGCGAAGGACGCAATCATCGACTTCTTGAGCTACACTGAGCCTATCTCGCGATCATCGAGCTTCCTCTTACACCCACGCAACACACAACAATGGTAATTACTCCTATTCCTATTCACCGGATCGTGTGACCTTTCCTACGACTTCGCGAATCGACCGGGGCAATAGACAGACCTTTTTCGGAGTGAGAGCACATATTGGGGTTTCAGGCGCATGTGTCTATACAGCCCTACGAGTCTACCGATGCGCAATGTGGCTGCCGCACGAACTACCACCTCGCAAGACCAAGAGGATCAACCATACTAACAGGCCGTTACAGTCGTCTCCACGCGCTTCTGACCCGGTCAACACCGCCGGCTCTGCGACCACCGGCTCATCCACCGCTCGTCAGTCGTCACCGAGAGCACCAGGAGGACCAGCCACCGCCATCAGGAGGAAGGCCGCAGCCGACAGAGCAGACAAGGTCGCCAATGCGCGACCAAGTAGCACAAGAGCTGCCGGAGCTGGCGGTAGCAGCAGCACCATGTTGAGTACGTTGGACATATCTTGTTTTCATGCCCGAAAGAACGAGCGGAGGAAGGAGAAAAGAGAAAGAAGAGGAAGCAGCCGCTGAGCTGGGATGCGGACTACACCACGAAACGACCCTCGAGTCGCTCCAGCTCAGCACCCGCTTTCTAGCCCGTCATCCATACACGCATGGCAAGACCTCTCGACTGACACGCAACACAGGACTTTACACTGACGAGTCGCCTGGACTCAAGGTTGATCCTTTTGTCGTCCTTGTTCTTTCTGTCGGTTTCATCATCAGCGTCGTTGGTCTGCACAGTAAGTACACCTCACCCACTCTGTTTGACAGCACTGACAGTTTTCCAGTCATTGCAAAGGTCACCAGAAAGTTCTCTGCTTAGATCTGACTCGGTTTTGTATTTGTGACTTTGTTCAGCGATCAAGGGGGACAGGCATAGGGAATCATGCAGGTTGCATAGAAACGGATCTCGAAAAGCAACATGGAGATTCTCAGATACCATACAGTCCTCAATTTCATCTTCTCGGCATGTTGCTAACTCTTGTCATGATTCTACTTGCGTCGAGAAACCAACGTCGAGCTTGTACGCTGTCGATCAACCATTGCTCAACCTGTCTGCTTAGCAATCGCTTTCTGCAACTTAGAATGGCTCATGCGCAGACCTCCTTGACACGATGACACTCTTCTCTTGTCTGAAACTTTGTAGACTTCGGCACGTACGGTACCTATCGAAGACATAAATTACCAACAACTTACGGCCATCTGCCGGCGCGATACACGGCGAACGCATTTAGCCGTTGGCGGCTCTTTGTGGTGGATTAACCGGGCCGAGTGTACGGCATTCGAGTGCAGCAGCACTCTGCGGCTGAATGCGCCTGCCCAGTGCGGCGACTGCACCCCACCTTGGAGGTTACCCCCACCTTTGCTGCTCGGCTCCGTCATGGCAACAACGTGGGTGTCCCCTCGCTCCTGCCAGTTGTACTCGGGGATTGTCAGCCGGGAGAGGAAACCTTGCATCGGCCGAGGGATAAACAATTTAGATCGATGCGATTGCTTCCGATGGGGATGAAGAAAAGCTGTCTGTAACTGTATTTCCATCACATAGACTGGACAATCCATCTCTCTCGTATTTTCAGCTGCGATCACGATCACAACCACACTTTGCAGCAATGAACGCGCTAAGACCCTGTGCAAGGTACGTATGGAGACCTGGAGGACCCAGGAAATTATGTTGGAGAAGCTTTCAAGCGGCGTCTGGTTCAGAGTTGAACTCAGCCTGTCATTAGCTGATTTTCTGGTGTGGACCAAGAAATATATAACCGCAGCGGCTCACTCTTCTTCTTCGCAGATTTCTTCCCATCTTACCTCTTCGCTCTTCCATCCCATCTGTTACTCGTAGACCTCTTCTGTCTACCTTTACCAAACCACAGCAAACTCCAATCTCAATCAGATTCTACGCAGCATCCAAAATGGTTGCCCCAACTGTCAAGCTCAACAACGGCCGCGAGGTGAGTAGCTAGCTAACCAAGCTCTTGTTGACCGCCGTGACATTCAGCTGACCACGCTCGCAGATGCCTCTCGTTGGTTTCGGTCTCTGGAAGGTCGACAATGCCACCTGTGCCGACACTGTCTACAACGCCATCAAGTCTGGTTACAGACTCTTTGACGGTGCCTGCGGTATGTAACACGAGCTCCCATGACCCTCAATGACAGCTACTGACGACTTCCAAGACTACGGCAACGAGCAAGAGGCTGGTGAGGGTGTTGCCCGTGCCATCAAGGACGGTCTCGTCAAGCGTGAGGAGCTCTTCATCGTCTCCAAGCTCTGGAACTCCTTCCACGACTACGACCGCGTCAAGCCAATCTGCAAGAAGCAGCTCAAGGACTGGGGTGTCGACTACTTCGACCTCTACATTGTCCACTTCCCAGTTGCCTTGAAGTACGTCGACCCATCAGTCCGCTACCCACCAAGCTGGACCGATGAGAACGACAAGATCACGCAGTCCAAGGCTCCTCTTTCCGAGACCTGGAAGGCCATGGAGGAGCTCTACGAGGAGGGTTTGGCCAAGAGCATTGGTATCTCGAACTACAGCGGTCAATCTGTCATGGATCTCCAGCGCTACGCCAAGCAGCTCCCACAGACTCTCCAGATTGAGCACCACCCATACCTCACCCAGGAGCCTCTCGTCGGGCTCGCCAAGTCTCTCGGAATCGTCATCACCGCCTACTCTTCATTCGGCCCAATTTCGTACCACGAGCTTGAGATGGAGAAGGCCAAGAACACCCCTCTTCTCTTCGAGCACGACGTCGTCAAGAAGGTCGCCGAGAAGCACAGCAAGTCCCCAGCTCAGGTCCTTCTCCGCTGGTCCACCCAGCGTGGTGTTGCCGTCATTCCAAAGTCCAACAACCAGCAGAGACTCGCTGCCAACTTGGACGTCTGCAGCTTCGACCTCTCCGAGGACGAGATCAAGTCCATCTCTGCCCTTGACCAAGGTCTCAGATTCAACAACCCAACCAACGTGAGTTCTCCGATTTCTACTACACATGGTAACAAATCACTAACAACCTTTCAGTACGGTCTCCCACTCCCAATCTTCGCATAGATTAGCTGTTGAAGCATAGCTGTGCGATGTGGTCTTCTATCGCTTCTGTCGGTAGAGCCTAGGCATATCGAAGAGATTGTCTATACCCAAGTACCTATTACGAATCAAATGCATTATCCAATGTCACTGTCATTGTCGTGACTATAAATCCAATATCTCTATATCGATAGGGATCGTTGACGACCCAGTTCATGTGAATATGCGCACAATTCTCGTGGTTGCCGTATCTCATGCCATGTTGCCCACCGGAGATCCTCCCGCAGCACATGCCTTTCCAACGTCATATGAGACCCTTACGAATAAAGACCTGTCAAATGAGGGGTAGATCTAGCCTCGAGCCCACTCCCATTCGTGTAACGATCATAAGGCTGCGAGATCCCAGCCACAGAACTGCATCACGGTCCACAGTTCTGTGATCACGTACGGGCAGCAGCGTGGCCTTGTCGATCAACGCTGCGTCATGCGTACCTCCTAGACAAGGGTAGCTCGCGCTGTGCGAACAAGCCACGCAATAATGATATTGGAGTAAGTTAAGGATCGATCTCGGGTGGGTTATATAGCTCTGCTCTGCCATACTTCTTCTGTCTCAGATCAAACTTTCTTCTAGAACCAAAACAAAACAAAACAATCTACAGTAAGCCGCAACGGATCACCGCTTCATACTTCCCCTCCTAACATAACCAGATCCTATCAAAACATCACCATGTCCGACAACAACAACAACAACACCAACCAGCAGGGCCAAAAGCCAGCCCAGGGCGGCGGCATGGGCGGCTGGGCCTCGAACATGGGCACCGGCGCCTGGAACACAGGTGCATCAGCACTGGGCGCCGTAGGCTCGACCGCAGGCAGCGCAGTCGGCCTGGTTGGAAGTGGTGTCGGCACCATTGGAAGAGGCCTCGGCGACACCATCAGTGGTGTCGGTGCTGGTGTTGAGAACACTGCCAACACGGCTAGAGGAACTGTCGAGGATGCTACTGGTGCGAAGAACGCTCAGGCTAAGAAATAGAGTGGAGGAGGTGAGAGGGTCGATTGGGGAAGGATGTTATGTTGATATGATATGATTAATGTCTCCGACTATGTCAACGAATTTACATACCACTCGAGATTACCTTAATAAGCTCATCCCATGATGTGTTTGACGATGTGATAAAATATCAACTGCCCTTTCTTGGATTAACGATCGTTCATGACACCCGAGGCAGACATGCTTCAATGTTCCTCGGATTTGCCATCACAACCTCAGTCCATGGATTAAATTGACGTCAAAATCATGACTGACCACGGCGATCCGCTTGACCGACTGATAACGCGAGGTGTCCTCGTACGATCTTTTCGAATATGGACACTCGATCATCAGGCTTTGTGAAGAAACAATCGAGGACTGGGAAGAAATACAGATTTATCGAGAATCGACAAATACCCGGTGTCAACTCCGAACTGAAGAAGGAATTGGGAAACACAACCGCATCGGTGTTGTTATATCATCTCAGACTCACAAAAGACATTCAAGATTGTCACAAGCCGCACAATTAGCTCCGAAGTGCGAGGGAACAAGAATCAATTGAAGCGCTGTCAAACGCGCAAAATTCACGCCCAAAATGTCTCAACCACCAGCAGAACACGACTATTTCCAGACCAACCCCCGGCCCAAGTCTCTCACACACGATGCCGAGCTCGCACAATCCTTCATCAACACACACGCCGCCCATAAGACCCGCCGCGTCGTACTGGTGACCTCAGGCGGCACAACAGTCCCTCTGGAGCGCAACACGGTCCGCTTCATCGACAACTTCTCCGCCGGCACGCGAGGCGCTGTCTCATGCGAGAAGTTCCTCGAAGCGGATTACGCCGTCATCTTCCTGCATCGCGAGCACAGTCTGCTACCGTACAGCCGCCACTACAGTCAAAGCGTGCACTGCTTCCTGGACTACATGTCCTTATCCGCCGACGGCTCGGTAGGCGTCAACGAAGCCTACCAGAACCAGATGAGCGATGTATTGCGGAAATACCAGCGCGCGCGGCACGAGGGACGCTTGCTGATGGTGCCGTTCACGAGCGTGAATGATTATCTCTGGACGCTGAGGGAGGTGGCGCGGCTGATGCGACCGCTTGGTGCGAGAGGACTTTTCTATCTCGCCGCGGCGGTTAGTGATTTCTTTATTCCGACTGCGAAGATGGTCGAGCATAAGATCCAGTCGAGTGAGGACTTTAACGGGAAGGTGGATGGTGGTGATCTGGCTCAAGCGCCCGCGGCAAGGATTACCGATCAGAGACTTGTGGTTGATTTGGACCCCGTGCCCAAGTTTCTGCAGCAGCTTGTTGATGGATGGGCGCCCGAGGGCATGATTGTGAGTTTCAAGCTGGAGACAGATGAGAAGTTGTTGGTGCGTAAGGCGCAGTATGCGTTGGACAAATACGCGCATCATCTTGTAATTGGCAATTTATTGGCCACAAGGAAGTGGGAGGTGGTGTTTGTGTCGGCGCAGAAGGGTGAACAGTGGATTCGCTTGCCCGATAAGCAGGGTCGAGCTGGCGTGAAGGAAGAGCCGCTTGAGATCGAGAGTCTGATCATCCCCGAAGTGGCTAGTCTTCACGACGTACACATCCAGGGAAGGAAGAGATGAGACCCCTGGGGAATGCAATAGCACCCTAAGCACTCAACACACCCATACCACACCAATTCCCTAGGCATCTAGCCAAACACATAGCCAGACACCTACCCCAACGCTTCAGCGGCCATGGATTTCAGCAATGGCGCTGCTTAGAAGTGTGCGTTCAGCAGAGCCGTATCCAGCTTGAGCGGTCGCTTGACGCCGTTGCTCGAGTTCTTTGTAGGGAGTGCGCTCTGGACCTTCTGGTTCTCATTCTGGATCCTGGACTTGCTTGGGAATTGATTGATCGGCCCAATGATCTGGAAAGGCACCTGCGGTCTTGAGCTTGTGGCAGTCATAGCGACAGGTCTGCTTTCAACCTTGGGAGGTCTGATCGAGCTCGCGGACTGACGAGAAGGGTTGATGATAAAGGATCGTAGTTTCAGGAACAACCTCGCTGGGGTTTCGTGCATGGTGACGATTCGTTGAAGGTTCGAAGTTGAAAGTGGTCGTATAAGAAGCAGTACGTTGGTGGGCGCTCAACCCATTTACATGCTATTGTTGATCCACGACAAGAACCAAGCAGGCGTTCCTTGAGTTGAAGAAGTCGCAGTAGTCGTCGACGCTGTAGAAGACTTGACGTTTTCGTCTAGGGGCATTCTTCAGGGTGGTGTCGATACTGTGGATAGGCGACGACAGAAGCTCAAAACTTGTACTACGTTGGCGATTAACAAGAAGCAAGGGAACAATGAGGAATCGGAGGCAGATCTTGGTAAAAGGGCGATGGACTGTTCATGGAATTTATGTACGGACATCATGCTCACTCGCGACTTCCGATTGACCCGCTATCTTGCTCTTTCAGCCTCATACCAACTCGGACATGTTCACTGCAACCATTTCGACATGGTTGAATGCGCTTTTCCCCGTGGACTGAACAATTCCGAAATGATGTATGTGTATGCTGTGGTTGTAAAAATAAAATGTCGTAGCCTGTACCGTCGCGGAGGAGGAGAGCCGACTTCCATGTCGATACGAAACACTTCAACGTGATGTACGTATGATTGACCACAGAGCCAATTATCAGTCTACACACCAAAAGTTGTGATCTGATGTGGTAGGTGGTCTTTAAATTACAATTGTGATTATTTACACTTGAAGCGACAGCGCGTCTGACGCTCGAGATATGCCAACCCAGTACACCATTACACCTGAGGACGTTGAGTCCGTTCATGCTTCCAAGTGCGCCGTGCAATGCAGCCCGTGAGCCCATGAATATCAGCCTCAAGCACTGACACCCTTCAAATCGCCGTTCTGCTCCGCCATAGACAACGCGCTCGTGCTTGCACGCTTCTTGAGGACATTCTCGATGAAAGCCTCGCCAGCCTTGTACGAGCTGCGAACCAATGGGCCACTTGCACAATACAAGAAGCCCATGTCCAGTGCTCGCTGTCTCCAGAGCTCGAAAACTTCTGGTGTGATGTACTCCTCGACCTTCATATGGCGCTTCGTCGGGCGCATGTATTGGCCAAAGGTGACGACGTCGACGTCAACGGCTCGAAGTTCTGTCAAATGTTAGCCAATTTCCAGATGGTGAGTATAGCTCGACATACCCTTCAGAGTAGCCCAAAGCTGCTCCTCCGTCTCGCCCAATCCAAGCATGATACTCGTCTTGGTAATGAGACTCTCCTTGCTCTCCTTGGCGGTCTTGAGCACACTCAACGACTGTCTGAACTTGGCCCTGCGGTCACGGACCATAGGCGTCAGCTCCTCGACAGTCTCCACATTGTGCGCATACACATCCAGACCGCTCTGCGCGACCATCTTGACCATCTCGAGATCGCCAGCGTAGTCACCGGTCAGCGCCTCGACAAGCATCGTCGGCGCCTTTTGCTTGATCTTCATGATTGTGCTGGCGAAATGTCTCGCACCTCCGTCGGCAAGATCGTCTCGGTCCACACTTGTCAAAACAACGTAACCCAGTCCCCAGCGCCTCAGCGCCTCGGCTGTATTCTCCGGCTCATGTGGATCGAGCGGCGGCGGCGCTTTCGATGTCTTGACACTGCAAAACCTGCATCCTCTCGTGCAAGTGTCACCCATGAGCATAATTGTGGCCGTGGCTGCAGACTTCTTGTCTCCACCCCAGCAATCTGAAATGTTCGGGCATCGTGCCTCTTCGCAAACAGTATGAAGGTTGAGACCTCGCAAGTCATTCTTTATCCGCTTGTAGTTCTCGTTGACTGGAATTGGTGTCTTGAGCCATGATGGGAGTCGCGTGATGGTCTTTTTCTTTCCAGGTGGACCAACTTCTGCTGTCTTGAGCTCGAGCGCGTCTTCGGGCGTCAATTGTGGTTCAGGAGCGCTGACAAAGTCTGCGAATGACGGTCCAACGTTCAATTTGTTGCTGAAGGATGTCGCTGACCGGGCTCGTGTGGTGGTGCTTGTAGTTGGTGGAATCTCGTTAAGCGCAGTGGCAAATGGTCTTCGTTGGAGACATGATGGATGTACTGGACGGCGCACAGGCTCTAGGGAAGAGAGAAGCCTTCGAGAGACTGGTCTGACGGTAGACATGGTGGTAGTTTGTAGCTGTCGAGGTCGGTGATAGAAAGAATCTTGAATCTATCGGGATTATTTGGAGGGTTCACCAGATGCGCAGTTCCGCCTCCGCTCGGCTTGTCGTCCACAATTCCGCCGGGTCTAGCCGCGTTCAGCCAGCTCGATGCCGGTCCCTGCCAAGACTCATTCCAATCCGACCACATGAACGACGAACAAAGGTCAGCGACATGATGAGTCTATGTCTGAGTGCCTGACACATTGATATTTGCCTACGTTCAGATGATACAATGGCTGGGTTGTGTAACATCATCTATATACACCCTGTCGTTGTGGAAGCCCGGTAGTTTGGCTTGATCTCATTGTTTACTATCAGGTCTCGAGCTCTGGAAGGATGGCAGCTGATGTCAGGCAGTGCCTTCGCATATTACTACTGTACATGAAGGATCCTGCTACCCAAGTCGTCTGTATTAGCCAGCTGATGTAACGTTGTTCCGCGCGTTTTACATTGTACACGTATGCCTCTCGTGGCCCTGTAGTAATCCCAGCCGATGTTCGATGACATGAGCTTTCTATTCTCTGGAACCGAGATTCCATTCAGCTTTGCTTCTTACCCTCACGCTCAGCCTTGCGAAGCGCCCTCTTACGAATACTCTCATGCATACCCCTGTTCTGATCAACAACAATGGCATTGTGCGTACCCGTGAACGTAAGCAAGGCCCAGTGCACAATAGCGTGACTCCAATAAGGAGTGCTAGTGTAAGCAACATCCTGCGCACCACCACTGAGACCGATCCTGCTCAGCGCGGCCCTGACAAACATCTTTGGGTTTGGAATGGTCATGCTGGTGCGCTTGATCTTGGACATGGCGGAGGTGACCAGGTACGACTGCACGACTTGGACGTCGACGCCGTGGGGCTTCAGCTCAGAACCGAGCGCGGTGCCCCATTGTTGCAGGAAGGCTTTGCTGCCGGAGTAGGTGGCGAGCAGAGGTGTTGGGAGGATACCGCCGAATGAGGCCATGGTCAAGATGAGACCGCGCTTGCGTTGAGCCATGCCGGGAGCGATGAGTTGGGTGACGCGGAGGGTACCGAGACAGTTGATGGTGATGATGTCTTTCATTTCCTTCTCAGGTGTCTGCACGAATGGAACAGGGATATCGTGACTGAGGCCGACGTTGTTGACGAGAATGGCGACATCGAGGGCAGAGACGAGATCCTTGAGAGCAGCGAAATCGGAGTCCTGGTTCAGGGAAAAGTCCATTGCCAGAGTCTTGGTCTTGATTGAGTTGTACTTGGTCTCGATTTCAGAGCCGAGCTGGTCAAGCTTCGATTTCGTTCTGGAGACGAGGACGATGTTAAAGCCTTTGGCGGCTAGCTGCAGGGCGTATTCTTTGCCAATGCCGTCTGAAGCTCCAGTCACGACGGCCCACGATCCCTTCTTGCCATATTTGGAGAGCTATCAGAGGTCAGTGAGGAAGCATTGAGTCGATGTGCTGTGTCCGTACAGATTTACCGGGCAAAACGAACAAGCTGGCGACCAGTCTCCAGAAGCTGAAGATTTTCAAGCTGATGTAGAGGATACCAACGAATGCAAAGATAGCCGTAACAGGCTTGGTGAGCGTGTCTTCGACCTCATTGATTACGCTCATGGTGATGGTCAGGTTCAATGGCAATCACAAAAGACACGTGATGATTGTCGAGGCTGGAATTATCATTATATCTCGCGTCAGGCGTAGCTGTACGTGGTACGACTTGAAGGCCGCCGCGCCGGATGCAGGGACCAGTATCCGAGTGTTTGACGGTCGATGGGGGCCTGCATCCCGTCTTCGAACTCTTGGCTACTTTTATTAACCACAAGCAGCCGCGTCGGGGAAGATCAACAGGATAGGAGATTTGGAGCACAGAATAGGGCCGCGTGTCTCGTGTCCATCGAACAGTTGTATTACGAAATTCCGCAATCGCATTTGTACCTCGACATCAATTGGCCATCTGTTCAGTGGACAGGAATCCCTCTTCCTCCATTCTTACAAACATGCAGACCTCCTCAATCCTTAACTACCTGCCCCCTGGAGACGGCCTGCTGCCGAAATGGCTGCTATTCGTATGCATACCGTGATGGTCAAGCACTCCTTCCTCGACTGACCCATGCCAGATCTCAGTCGTGTCAATGGCGAACTCGATCCAATCATACAGCACGCTCTCTGCGACGCAAAAGGTCTACTGCGGCCCCAAACAACCCTCAATATCGTCGAAAACACCACCAAAAGACATTAGCCCTGTCACGCCGCTCTCAGCACGCACATTCGGTACCTGGACCGCCCTCACTGCTATCGTGAGATTGTACGCCGCGTACCACATTCACAACCGCGAGTTTTACGAGTTGGCCATGTGGACTTTCGGTGTCGCGTGGGCACATTTCTTGAGCGAGTGGTTCGTGTTCAGGACGACGAGGCTCGGTGCGGGTCTGATAGGGCCATTGGTGGTCAGTACGACGAGTTTGATCTGGATGTGGAGTTCGTGGGACTACTATGTCAGGACTTAGAGACGAAGTCGTGTCGCATGGGCAGTCACAGTGCAAGGGAGGAGAACCTGTGCGAAGAAGAGTAGGACGAGAGCAGTTGACAATCGATGTGGAGGAGCTCAAGAGCTTGTGCGATACCCTAGATCTGACGAAGAAGACAAGTCACACGGAGGAGGGCGTCGCCTTCGATGGGGCTCGAGGGCTTCAGTTGCTTGTTGTAATATTAGACTATTTTCCCCCTAAACAGCGGCATACACTTTGATATATGGAACCACATCATGTTTCCATTCCCGCTTCTTCACTTTTCAGCTGTCCTATAACCTCTTTCGATAAAGCTCACCGCCGCAGTTTTGAAGCTTGGTGGTCGCCTGTTCCGGAGTAATGTCTCGTTGTGGTTCAGCCAGCAGCTCGTATCCAACTAGAAACTTGCGCACAGTAGAGCTTCTCAGAAGAGGCGGATAGAAGTGGATGTGGAAGTGGCTGCACTCGATCTCCTCGTCGGTCCCTTCGAGAGGTGCCTGATGCAGACCCATGCCTAGATACGTCAGACCGGATGTCAGGGTCTTACTCCGACGGAATCAGACTTACTGTAAGGGAAGTGGCACTGGAACAGGTTGTCGTACCGCCTCGTGACTTCAGCAAAGGCCTCGGCAAGATCATTTTTCTGGTCCTCGTCAAAATCGACTAATGCTCTTTTGTGCTCCTTGCTTATGACCATGACCTCAAATGGCCATGTTGCCCACCACGGACAGACCACAAGGAAGGTCTTGTTCTGAAAAACGATGCGCTCCTTCTTCTCCATCTCCAATTTGGCGTAATCAACTAACATGTGCGAACCCTGCTCTCGGCGATACCTTTTGAGGTTGTCCATCTCGATAGTCAGTTCTTCAGGTAAACTGGTAGTGGTCCAGATTTGTCCATGAGGATGAGGATTTGAGCATCCCATGGCTGCGCCCTTGTTTTCGAAGATCTGCATATACCGATATTGTGCTTTTGGCGCCGCGAAATCTGCACCTTGTGCTGCAGGCTGGAGTGTAGTGGCTGGGGCCACCTTTGCCAATGCTGAGCGAGGCGAAAGATGCGAAGTGTAAATGCGCGTCCATGCATCAATGACGGGGAGGATCTGAGCCGGCTCCAGATCGGCAAGAGTGAGATTGTGCGCTTTGGAAAAGGTCAAGACGTAGCATTTGCCGGTGACAGACTGCGCTCGGAGTAGAAGTTTCGACAGACCTGGAGGTCGTGAGTGTTATGAACGATATTGAGCGAAGTCCATCTTACTGCCATCGTTATCCGGCTCTTGATAATCTGCCTGCTCCTCCTTCACCGCGCTATAATCGTTGACGAAGACAAAAGTGCTGTCGTACTGAGGGTTCTGATCTCCGGAGGCGCGCTGGTTGCCAGGACAGAGGTAGCACTTTGCGCATCGTTAGCGAGGGGTGTCCAGTTCAAGATCAAGGTAGAACGAAGCATCGCGTACAGATGGATCATGTTCTGGCAGAGTCGTTGTCGCAGCGGCTTCTTGTTGTCCTCTTTACAGGTATGGTCAGAACGTGGCTCAAAGTAGAATGATCAGCAAGGTCATACTGCCATGGTCTCTTGGTCCGGTGGGGTGAAACAAGAATCCAGCTTCCCCGGAGAGGATTCCAGCGGCGGTGAGAGATGTCGTCGAGGATTGCTTCAGGCATTGTGAGGCGTGCGCGTTTAGCGGAGCTTATAGATTGAGATCCTTTAAATCCGAATGTGTCAGTGAAGAAATCTTACAGATTGAAGAAAGGTCAAGACATGAAGCCGAGCGACAACAACCTAGTCAGGTTTATCCCACCACGATGCTACGTCAAGTCAACGCGAATGCGGGGCAAACATGTTCCCACGGCTTTTCAAGGCCCTACAGAACGCCTATGGACCACAGCAGGACCACAGTATGCGATTCTGGATCTCGATAACTTCAGAATCAATTCAGCGAAGCAAACGACAACCCGAATACTACTGCGACGAACAGTCTGTATGAGAGGTACCTGTGCCTGTACTTGGTACAGTTGGGGAAGGCAGAAAGTGTCATTAATAATGTACCTCGGATGCAAATCGTGAGGTAGCATCCTACATGTATGCTCGTAGCCGTCTCTCGACCACATTACCAGCCTAGGTCTTCATGTGATCGAAGACTTGGATCTGATTGGTATTTATGCTCATTCCCAGCACTTGTTAAGCACTTGTTAAGGTACTCGGCCGATTGTGCGATCAGTACGCAATGATCAATAATACCGGAGTGGACAAGATCACGCCAAACGATCCCCGCATCACCCACAAATACACCACGCTCAATGGGAAGAAATACCGTACGTGCTGGTCGACGACACACTGTCGGCATCAGAAAAATACGGGACTGACCACAGACACGAACAGATTACATCCTGGCATTACCAGAGAACGGAGACTACAGAGCCACCATCTTCTTGATCCATGGATTCCCAGACCTTGCCTTTGCTTGGCGATATCAGATTCCTTTTCTCACCGGCCTCGGATTGAGATGTGTGGCGCCCGATATGATGGGATATGGTGACACTGAGGCGCCCGAAGTAGAGTCGGAAGACTATCACATGTACGCCTTCAAAAGAGCAGCAGAAGACCTCGTCGCTCTTGCCAAACAGCTGAATGCGTCCAATGTCATAGTCGCTGGCCACGACTGGTTCGTATACCAACACAAAAACGACAATGAAATATGAGCGACAAGCTGATCTCTCTCACAGGGGTGGAATGATCGCGTACCGTTTTGCTCAGTGGTATCCTGAAGTGGTCAAGTATGTCATCGTCATCGCCACGCCATATGCGCCAAAGCTGGACAAGTACGTCGATTTGACGGAGCGTGTCAAACAGTTTCCGCAACTCGGATACCAGCTTCAGTTCGTGGGATCGGATGTCAAGAACGCGGTGCAAACCCGTGAAGACTACATCCAGTTCTTCAGAGCCTTTTTCGGCGGCAGATCCCAGAGTGGTAGGCAGCTCATGGTACCTCAAAGCGGACTGGCGCTCGACCTCTTGAAAGAACCGATTGGAGCGTCGCCGCTGGTGGATGACATGGAAGTCGAGTATTATGCCGACCAATACCGCAAGAACGGCATCGACAAGCCTCTGAACTGGTATCGCAATCGTCTGGCGAACTTCAAGGAGGAGAAGGATTTACCTACCAAAGTCCAGCAGCCTACCTTGTTTGTGCTCGCTGCCAAGGACGATATCCTAACGCGCGATTTGGCCGCAGGCATTGGAAGATACATTCCTAACCTGATACGGCGAGAGGTGTCGACAAGCCACTGGGCACTGTGGCAGGCTCCACAGCAGATCAACGACTACATGGAGGAATGGCTGAATCATGTCGTGTTTGCTGGTAGAAGTTCGCTGTAGAAGAGAGAAATTGCCACTGCGACATGGATCTGGGTAAGCCGCGGCGGTCAGAGAACGGTTCATGTCGACCACCATTAGCTAAACATCTTATTATACCATTTGTACTGTAGGCGTGATGAGACCAAAAACGAGTCCATAAGCGTCAAAAGCTGTTGAGAGAGTATAGGGCCGCAGTGTAAGCACTAGAAAGTGCATCCTGCTCAACCACCATACAGCGAGTCAGGCGATAACTCCCACGGCAGACCGTATTTGGCAGACGGGCCACGGCAGTCGATCGTCTGGGTCGGGGTCCAGATCCACCTCCGATCTCGAAAGCAAATCTGGTGTAGTGACATGGGTGAACTGTATTTACGGGTACATTCCGCGGACCATCCGTACTGGATGCCGAACAACCTTCTTCGCAAGTATTTGTAGGTGCACACGCAGGAGTTCTCGAATGGAGATGTCGTGCATCTAGAATAAGAAGAGGTGGTAAACTCAGGAACAGAAGGCCGCGTAGATAAAGCCATAGACAAAACCATACACAGGTAGCGAGATGACGAGACATGCTTCTCCACGGCTATGCGCATTATTGTTTGAAAGTCGAATTTCCATGTCAGAGTCGGTCGCACGTTTTTAGAAACAGCCAATACAAAAACTTCCGGACAACCTCAGCGGTCTCGAGGGCCCAGTATGCTGCTACAAATCGTTAAGTGACTGACTAAAATGTCAACGGTGGTCGTGAACGGCTCTTTAGCGAATTTCTGTCGAGTCAGAGCTTTCTGCGCCGTTGATTTGTCGCATTCGGCAGGTTGATTTAATCCATCAAAAATAAATAAAAGCAAGACTTCGGCTGAGAGGAAAGAAGGCTCGGATTAATGAGACGACGAGGACGTGATAATTGCAGACGATACCACGTGTCAGGCGACCGACGTCCTTATCAAGAAAGCAAAGTGCATGGTGCATGTTGCATGTGTTGAGGCAGCGGAACCTTATGATGATGCACTGTGTCCCAAGTACGTGTCCGACAAGTGACTAGCCGGCATGCGTGCATCTGCTCGTTCTGATGTGCATGTACGAGCCGCTGCAGCGCATTGCTGGCCTGCACATGAAACGCACAATTGACGGGTGACAAGGCGAGGTGACGAGAGGGGCGTGGATGGTATGAGCTGCGTTTAGTCCAAGTTATACATAACTGTCAAGAGTCAAGACATGCAGACGGCTCACTACTGTGTTATCACCCGTATGCCGACCCTGCTGTGCCTCCGGGACCTGAACACAAGTAAAAAGTATCTGGGCCGAGACATGCTGTATCACTCACAGTTGAAGCACTTCACTCACTACAAGACTGACCGAACTTCTACCACTAGTGCATTACACAGCATACAATAGGTTACTTCACTCAATATATTAAATAATATTCTGGAGGCAAAGTCGTTTAGTGTGATTGTTTCTTTGTGCTCGAGGCTCTCGTCGATGCTCAAGGCCGCCTCCTACAGCCCCCACAAAACAGAAAGAAGCATTGGTAGTTCCGGTTTTGGGGGGCCCGAAAGTGTGTGATCGGAAGGCGCAAGCCAAAGTCAAAGGTCCATCGTTCAAGATGAGATCGTTGACCACCGCAGCGTGCCCCAAGTCAGACACGGCAACTACCTAGGTAAGGTAGGTGCCAGATAATCCACATCCATGCACGCCATGCAACTCATGCAGCCAATCCACAACTACACAACTACATGTACTGTACGAGACTACGAGTACACCACCTACTTCCTATTGTACCTTTGTGCGCGCCGCGTCCGCCGCTCTTTCACTTCCTTGACCACGGAGGATTCGTCACCCGTCAAGTGAGCGAAGCTTTTTGAGCAAGTCGTCGCGAAGTTAGATGCACATGGCATCCTTCGGTACAGGTACGATCCATTAGACGCGGATAACTTACCTTGCACATCCAGTGGAACGCTATACTGTACGCTACTTGTAGATCGTCCGCCTCTACCCTTTCGATCTTCACCAACACCATCTCCCACATATCGTCCTTTATTTCTTTTGCCCACCTCACACTGCTGTCCTTCCTTCCACTCTCTCTTCCGTACAGACCGTTCGTCTCAGCCACGGTATAAGGTATCCAAGCCTTGTTCAGTATGCTCACACTTGCCGACCATCTCAGTAATAATACCACCGCCATCCCGCTTCTAGTCTAACGGCAGCCTTCGCCGGTTCATACTATCCTCTTCGGACAACGGCCGTCATCGTCTGCTCGCTGCTGCGGCTGTCCTTCGTGTCTTGTACGGCTGCCTGCCTCTTTGAGATACCAACTGCCACTGTCGCAGAAGCCGAAACAATTGCACTGGACTTATTTCGCGGTCGGTTGCATCGACTTGTACCTTTGTCATCTGCTATGCTCCATTAAGCCTTCAGCGCTGGACATCGCGAGGCCCACCTGACCATTGACCGACCTGCACTTATCAACTACCGGCAACATGCTCAAACGAAAGTTCTCTTTTGGATTGAAAGACGTCAGTCCATACACCACATGCACCACCTTGTTATGACAATCTGCTGCCAAGTCACTGTCGCTGACCATGATCCAGAAACTCCTCTCTTCCAAGAACTCAAACATACCCGTCGATGTCGATCCCGACTTCAGTCCCCCACCATCACCATATCCAGGCAAACGCCATGATCTCTCTCAGCTCGTTGTCCACGACTTGCGCACCGCATGTGCCTCCATCGTAAACAACCTTGTACCTTCTGACTACGACGTTGGTCCTACCGACGAGATCAAGGCTCAGCTTGACTACGCCGCTATCAAGTCATCTTTCCCCGCCGTTCCTCCAAACCCCAACAATGGACGACGTGCCACAGTCAGCGAAGTCCCGGACTTTCCTCTTCCGCTGCCCCTTCACAAGAACAAGAGCATGTATACATATAGGCCAGACAACAGCTTGAGGACTCTTTTCCCAAATTCGGATGCCATCACGAACCCCCACCAAAACTCCAGGCAGAGGGCCGAAAACTTGTTCGCTACTGATGGACCACTTGCTGGAAAGAGATTCACCAGACCACTCTCGCAGAACTTCAGCCTAAATTCAAATGTCCCTAGTCTTGACGTCTTTCCACGACCATGGCAAGTCCAGCGCGGCCAATCATACGGCACCGACAAGTCTACTCCAGGTACCGATACAGCAGAGGACCCATGGGATGCCTCCACCCCAGCAACGTCGCTCGGCCTCACTCCCGGTCACTCGAAGCAGCCGTCCAAACAGAACGATAACATTGCCGAACCTAGACAGCCATCAGTCTCGTCTGCTCAGCCAGACAGACAGGAGTCAGCCTCGTCGGCTCTGCCAGTCATGCCAGTCAGGCAGGGATCTATCATGTCAGATCGCGGACGTACCCACCAAGTCAGACATGTCCCTTCGTCTGCCAGCATAGCCAATCCACCGAGAGCCGTTAGCAGATCACAGAGTCGTACAAGAGGTCGCGCTCGCAGTATCACTAGCAGCATCAAGGACTACATGCGACCGGGCTCGTCTAATGAGGATGCGCAACATATTCGTGTCCCCTCTACTGCCAGGGCACCAAGTGTGAGGGCGCCAAGTGTGAGGGCGGCAAGTGTAAGGGCACCGAGTATCAGGGCACCAAGTATCAGGGCACCAAGCGTGAGGGCATCAAGTCCCAGCGCTCCGGTCGCGAGGGTTCCAAGTGCGGACGCCTCGGTTCCCAGAGCCTCGAGCGTTCAGGCCCCGAGTGTGCACGCTTCCAGCGCAGCCCCCAGTAGACCGGTCACGAGATCGAAATCCAAGACCTCTCTCCACAGCAAGGACTCTTCCAATGCGGCTGCTCCTGAGCGAAATAAGTTCAGCTGGAAAAGCTGGCGAAACTCGTGGCAACCCTGGAAGGCTTCATCTGAATCTACCGTTGCTTCGGCAGATGGCAGTGATCCAGATGCTCTTGCCGAGCCGATTGTCAACCTCAATCGTGAGCTCCCACCTCTTCCTGGCTTGGACCAGTGGAAGGATTCAGAGCCGGTACAAGAACCCGAGAAGGAGAAGGAGAAGGAGAAGGAGATGGAACCAGAGAAACCCAAGCACATTGCCACCCTCTTGAAGCGTCGATCTGGTGATTTATCCAAGCGCATTTCCGGCGACTTTAGCAAGTTCAAACACGAGCTCAATAAGCGCAGATCTCAGGACATGTCGAAATGGAAGGTGGATTGGCGCAAGTCACGCGAAATTACCGATCCACCCGTCTTTGAGACTTCACAGCCTTTCGTACCAGTGAATCAGGACGTCGACGTCGCAGAATCTGCAGAGTCTCCTTTGGTTCAGGTACCCTCCATGACTCCAGCAACAGCCGTACCGAGCGGAAGCCCCAAAATCACCAGAAAATCGGCTCCAGCCCCCATCAAGACACAGTCAACTCCGACTGATTCTGTCATGGGAGACCAAGAGCGGAATTACAGCACAGGCAAGTCAGCTGTCGAGGTTAGAATGCCCAGTGGCTATGTCTCGGCTCATCCTCCTCTTGGCCCCCTCACGTCTTCGCCCCTGACGGCTTCGGAAACGGAAAGAATGGTGGTTCCGATGTCCAAGCCCAAGTCACCTCAACCATATTCCGATAATATAACTCTTGCCAAGAGAAGACCATCAAAGCTCGACCTTGGAAGGCATACATCCCCTAGACTGTACAGCCGCGAGTCTGACAGGGGCAACGGTGGAACCAATTTCGTCAGTACTGATGTCGAGGTTGAAAACTACGACCGAGCCAAAGCAGTCTCCAACAAATACCACTACGCCGACGACATCAGCTCCCTCCAGAGTCCGCCACCCGTACCTCCAAAGGACAAGCCACTCAGGTGGCTTCGAAAGTCAAAGTCACGAAGGCAGATGACTTGGATGGACGAGATGGAGAAGCTCGGTGTCAAGGACGGTCTGCTGTTGACCGACAATTTGCAAGGTTCCCCAATTGTACGATATTAATGAGCTTATCAGCTTCATACATACACCTCACGGTATTCTTTGGGTTCATAGCAAGGTGTTCACAGGGAGTGACAGGGGTACGCATAGCATGGTTCGATAACAGTGTCGGTTTCCTAGAGGTCACCAGGTTTGACAGGGCAAGGTCACAATAATCATTGGCAAAGACGAATACCCTCAGTTTTCTTTTGTCGTTTCATTGCAGCAAACACTATAATAGTATACCCGTAGTCGTCAACTTCTGGCACACGGCATTCTCCATTGCTTCCCGCGATCTCTTATTCTTGCGTTTCAGGCAGTCACGACCACATGTACCTGCATCGTTGACGACACAACATTCCATCTCAATGTCCTGCACCGTCCTGTATAAACCACATGCATTGCGCCTGCTATCATGTGGAACTGCACATGCCACTGATTAGCACATGACTGGAATCTAGGAGAACCAGCCACATGTTCCGTGTATCAATCGGACGACAATAGTAAGTGAAGAGAAAAGGCTACCTTATTGACAACCTCAATTGATTCGATCAGAGCAAAAGGCAGCTTCGTCCATCAATCAATTCTCCATTCTTCTTTCCGCACATGCTCGATGCCACATCACCTGATCGAGCCGAATCACCAACACCCTTCACGATCTGTGAACGCATTACCATCCCCAAGCCGGTGCGCCTCGATACCCATCTACAAGCCTGTCTCGACAAGATGTGCAAGTCACGATGCATCCAGTATTGCTGCGGCCACTTCATGGTCTTCCCCATCTCGGTCTGCCGTGGCACCTTCCCTTACGGACCAGCATCCAGCAACACAAGAGATTTCCCTGCATGCTCTGGCACCCGGCAAGCGTACCAACACACCATCGTCTCAAAGCAAGAGTGCGGCATGTGCTCCCTTGAGCACGCCAAAGCAAGACACATTCTCGATCATAAAGCCCTAGAGCTCAGAGTGCAGGAGCTGGAATTTGAAGCGAGGGTGGCAGAGACGAACCTCAATGACCACCAATTGGTCTACGACACAGGCCTCCCAGACGACAAGAACGACCTCCAATACTCAAGCACAGATACGACAACTACTCACGTCACCCTCGCAGAACAAGAACGCTATAACTCCATCCTCACCGAATTAGCGAAAGCAAAGAACAACCTCGCCTATTTTCAAGCTAGAGCCTTAGCGGTCTCCTTCATGCTCGAACGCAGCTATCCTGCCTCTCCAATGCCGAAAGCCTATCATCGTCCTTCCATCTGCCAAAATCGAAACCCAGGACCAAGCAGCTTACGCTTCGAGCTTGAACCCGAAGACATCTTCATACCCGAACGTGAGCGTCTACCATCGAAACACTACAATAAGCAAGATTCTGCCGTCGATTTACACAGCGACTCAATCGGAGCCGAGCATATCGAGCGTCTTGAGGAGGACGAGTACTACCTTGACGCCGGCATCGAGGAGACAATCCCGGGTCTCAATCTCCAGGAAGAATGTACTGACGACGAGTTCGTGCCCTACGACGATGAGTCGGAAGGGACCAAGAATCTGGTCACCGGCTGGCCGGAGAACGAGGACGTGAGTCGGGAGACGAGCGAGGCGAATGAGATCTGGACAGAGGCGATCACTGAGATGGAAGAAAGGAGCGAGATTGCTTGGGTAGGTCTGCCGCTCCGTGCTGGCTGCTCTGAGCAGGCTAGAAAGGCTTTCGGTGAGATAGAGGTTGTGGGTTTGGGAGTGGAGTTCTAGAAGAAAGAAAGGTGAGGTGACTTGTTATGAAATTATGATACCAAACAAGTGATGAAACAATTCACGGCGAAGTGGCCCTCTCTACATGAGATATAGATTCGGCGAAGCCTCTTTCGCGCTTGACTGCCTCTACTACTTCTTGTCGTCCAGGATGTGCACTTTGATGGACTCCTTGCTCCTGTCCGAGGCCGTCTCCATCGCCTGTACCGCAGATTCCAAATCAAATGTATGAGTAACAAGAGGCTTCAGATCGATGTAGCCAGACTGCAACAGGCGAATAGCGTATGGCCACTGGTGATGATAGCGGTTGATGAACTTCATATCGATCTGCAAAGAACGGTCAGTCAGTAACTTCTCATACAAGCTCATCATCGATCGTCAAGCATACCTCGGCCATGCTCGCATGCATGAATGGCACACCATCCATAATTTTTCGCCCAACTCCAATAACCATAATCTCACCTCCGCGCTGAGTCGCATGCAGGACAGTGTGAACACTACTCGCCACACCAGTACATTCATAAGACACCCTCGGTGGCGGACTCGCCATGTTCGCGAACTCCTTTTGGATCATGCCCGCCACTTCCTCCGGACTCTTATCCATTGGCACCTGCACAGTGGTGCACTCCTTGACAAACGCCTTGGCGAACCTCAGCCTCGCAGCGTCAACATCCGTAATCACGATCGGGAATGCACCGCTCGCCTTCGCCGCCGCCAGCGCAATGAGACCGATCGGGCCCGCGCCGGCAATCAGAACTGGCTCACCTAGCCGAACATGCGATCGCTCAAACGCATGCGCAACGACACTCAGCGGCTCCAGCAGCGCGCCGTCCGTAAAACTCAGCGCATCAGGCAGTTTATGCAAATACCTCGCCGCGTGCACATGGTAGCGCCTGATACTGCCGGTGTACGGCGGGACGCCACTGAACCTGACGTCCGCGCAGAGGTTATACTCACCGACGGAGCAATTATGGCACTTCTCGCACGGGACACCAGGCTCGATGGCCACGCGGTCGCCGACACGGAAATCCGTGACCGCGGCGCCGGCCCAGACAATTTCGCCGGCGCCTTCGTGGCCCAGGCAGTGCGGGCCGTCGACGACGAGTTCGCCGATCGCGCCCGCGTGCCAGAAGTGTAGATCGGAGCCGCAGATGCCGTTGGCGCGGACGTGGATTATGCAGTCGGTTTCGGTGGGCGAGAGGGCCGGCGAGTCTTGCATGTAGATCTTGTGGTGTTGGTCGACGTGGAGGGCTGGGTTGGGGCTGAAGGAGTCGAGAGATGGGTTGTCTGCTCGCTTCGGTGCGCTGGCGGTATCGCCATTGGGCTTGCTCGCGAGAATGCCGTCCATGGTTTCGAGTTGTTGTAGAGGGATATGGTACGGAGAATTTGAAGCAAACGAGATGACAAAAGAAAGACCGTTTTGAAGCTGGGCGAGGCTGGAAAAGTGTACAACAGGGAGGGGGAGAGACTGAAGGAAGATAGGCTTACTATCAATGTTACATACCGGCAATAAGTACCATGTGTACTGGACACATCATTACCCGGGCCTCGTGGTCTTGGTGATGCGGAGGTGAGTGAGGAGAAGATGCGTGGAGAAGCATGGGGAAGATGAGCTCGCTTCTCCACGATCGGCAGGTTTTCCGACGACGGTCGAGAAGAGAAGGTCCGCCGAGATGGTCGCATTGGGTTGATTATTGTTTGATGAATGTGCAGTTCAGTCGTTATGTGATGCGAGATAGGTTATGTCATGCATGAATAAATATATTACATAAAAGTGTCCGCCTGATATTACGGAGGATCTCGAAAGAAGACCTGTAACTTTTTACCGGCGTCCTGCTCACCCGTCCAATGTCCAGTAACACATTATCATCCCGTGGCAGCTGACCCTTGATATCTTTGAAATGTTTTCGATTTCGGACACATCTTAGATCCTTAGATCTCGTTCTGATCCCATCAATTTGTAAGCCGATCAACCCTGGCTGACTCTCGCCCTCTTGCGACCTTGCGCATGCGAGATCTGGCTGCCCTCGCTCTTTGCAGTGCGCTTCTCTTGCGCGTCGAGAACCAAGCTGAGAACGTCGAAACCGAACTGCGGGAATTGCAGACACATAGTCCGGAACTCGTGCTCGGCTTCGTGACGGAGGACATGGGAACGAGTGGCCCAGAACTGTGCGATTGGCTTGCGAATCTCGGTATCTTCGGGTTGAGTGTGTCCATAGACGTACTGAGCGTATGCCAACTCGCCCGAAGCTGTGCTGCCGGTGCAGTGAATCTTCTTGTGAGCCATCTTGGTAAGCGCGGGTAGACCGAAGCGCTTAGCCAGGGTGTAGACGCGCGCATGGCGCAAGAGACCGACACCTGCAGAGTCTGGGTGTGGAAGACTTGGGTCGGTTTCGACGTTTGATGGTCCGGTGAGGGTTGGGAAGTAGTCCTTCTTGTAGAGCCATTCCAGCACCGCAGCTACGGCAGGAACGTCTTCCCCAAGAAGCTCGATGCGCCTTTGCTGCGTGAAGTCTAGCTCATGTCTCGCGCGCGTTTCGTGTTTGACTTACTGTCACATCAGGGGAAAACGCGTCGATCAAGTTCTTGAAGAAAGGACTTTCCAGCAGGAAGGCCTGATGCGCGTGGAGCGTGGCCTGCTCGGTCTCATTGCCGACAATGATCTCTATTATTGGTGACTTGAGGTAGCTAAAGAGTGGTTAGTGATGCGTTTGGCAGAGCCAGTCGACAAACGGCAATGCGCCAGAAGCCACCGAAGAGGTGTTACGTACTCAACGAAGCCAGCGCGTTCCGGGATATCAGAGAAGGTGTTCTCCAAGCCGGTCGGTGCCTCTTCACCATCCTCTGCATCTTCTTGTGTTGCCTGGACCGTCTCGATCACTTCCTCTCCATTATCCATCTCGACGTCTGCGCCATTCTCAATGTCCTGGATATCTTCTTGATCGGCCATGTTTTCTTTACACGGGTCAATTGACAGCGATGAATGCACGCGCTTGCGACAATTTCTTCGGGGTAAAGGAGTGGTTGGTCGATGAGAAGGATATTCAGAAGGTAAGGTAACGATTCCCCGAGCTTTGGGTGAAGGTGAAGTTGAGAACTCAATCGGCGAGGAGCCAGAATACAATGGCAATGTGGTGCAAGAAAGAGCGATTGCAATTATTCGGATCGAGTCGCGCGCTGAAGAGAGAGAGAGTGCAGTATTGGAGAACTGATGGTGCTGGGGTAGAGCTGAAGCGGTTGGAGAAATGCCAAGATCCTGGTGAGACCTTCGTTCAGACACGTCGTTCACATATTTCTCGCTGTATGAATGGACTTTGGTGATGATATGGTGGGATCAAGGTCAATTAGATTGAGGATGACAGTCACGGGTAAAAAGTGTTTAGGTCGTGTGGAACGCGTGTCTTATTAGGTCTATATACGCTGCAGCACTTGCAGGCAGACTTGAGCGAATGTTGAGGGTGGCTAGTATGGACAGACACCCGAATCAAAGAAGACCTTCTATCATGCGCCAAATCCGCATCGAAACCCATCACAAAAGGGCAAAGGTAAATTGTTCGCTTGAACGCATCATGAGGAAGACAAGGAAAAAGGTCGTAAGATGTGAGGCGTCTATGCGGCACCGGCAGAAGCCATAGGCTCAAAGACCTTGGTTGGCTGCATACCGGCGCGAACAATGCGATCGCCGTTGGCACCCTTGATGACCATAGAGTCCTTGCCCTCTCTGTGAGCCTTCTTCCAGATCTCAACCTCCATACCACCACGAACGACACCAACACGCATGGTGGACAAAAGGTTGTGGGCGGCGTTGGAGTGGTAGTAGACACCACCGTTGAACATGGCTGTGGCATCCTTGCCAATACCGGAGTTGATCATAGCCTTTCCACCTGGGTGGTCCTTGACGAAAGAGGTGACGTCATGTACGATACCAGCAACGCAGACAAGAGCGCGGCCGTTCTTGGCCTGGTCAATGTAGTCGTCCCACTCCATGACCGGGAGAGAATCGATGGGGGTACCCCAATCAAGCCTGCTGCGCTTCTGGTCGATCTTCTTCTGCTGCTGTTGAATGCGACCCTTTTCGATCTCGTTGCTGCGGAACTGCTTGAGGTCGGAGGCGAGGCCAAGCTGCTTCCAGGTCCAGATAGACCACTTGGTTGGGTCGTACTGGTGCCACTCGATGGCGTTGCGGTAGTCAGATGGGAACTCGTGGTGGAAGTTGTGGTAACCCTCGCCGAGAGTGACGAGAGCGGTGATCAAGTGGTCACGTGGAGAGTTGCGGTCGTCAAATGGCTGGTCACCGAGCCAGTGAGCGAGAGAGTTGACACAGAAAGTAGCTTGCTGGACGAAGAAGATTCTGAGGATACCGGCGTAGACGAAGCCACCGAGCCAGTCACCCCAGCCGAGACCAGCGACGAGAGTTGGGAAGATCAAACCCATGAAGATGACGACCTTGAGGTAGTGACGGTGCTGCCAGACGACGACTGGGTCCTCGTTCAAGTCAGAAATATCCGTGCGACCAATTCTCTTTGGGTTTTGCTTCATGAGCATCCAGCCGAAGTGGGAGTAAAGAAGACCCTTGCGGACTGAGTATGGGTCCTTGTCGGTGTCGGTGTATCTGTGGTGAGCACGGTGGTCGCGGGACCACCATCTGATGGAACCCTCGACGGCACCACCACCAACAGCGGCGAGGAAGATCTTGAGAGGAAGGGAGGCGGAGTAGGAAGTGTGTGCCCACAGACGATGGTATCCGGCGGTGATTCCCAGACCAGTAGCGAAGTAGTAGGCAATGGCCCAAACGGCGGTCTTGAGATAGAGAGGAGTCCAGGCAGAGTAGATCAGACCAATGACTGGAATACCGACGATGAGAGTGACGTTGAGCCAGTTGACGTGCTTGTACCAGTTCTTGCGTGTGATTGGGGTGTCGGCGATGTGAGTCTTGTTTGGACTGTAGTTCTTGTTGCGGTTTGGCTCATTAGTTGATGCCATAGGTGAAGGCTGTGAAGACAGCTTCTCTGGCTCGACGGCCAAGTGGCCAGCAGCAGGTTGCGAGCTCGGCATTGTAGCGAGAGAGTGTATCCTCTGTAGTGTGCCGGTGATAATATTAGGGAATGAAAGACGAAGAGTGAAGCACTCTCGTTATGGTCGGTGGGATCAATGGACAGAGGTGTGAGGGAGAAAGAGGCAAGAACGACGGCGAGAGGTGATTTTATGGAAGCACACAGAATGGAAAAGGTTTAGCGTGTCGCCATCGAGCAGGAGAAACTGTGGGGGGTCGCAACTTCCCTCAACGGATCGTATGATAATTGTGACTACTGCCTGCCGGGTGGATTTTTGCCGCTCCCGCAGGCGAGCTGGACCCTGAGATCCCAGGCTTCCATTTCCAGTAGCTGCAGTTCCTGCACCCTGCAGACATTGAACTCCCACTCGAAATAGCTGTACAACGCCCCTACATAATGTAACCAATGGTTGGGAACATGTTGGTTGTGACTTCGTCGAAGTTCAGCCGTCTCTCTGTGCGAAATGCAGTATTGTATTCGAGTACAACCAGCGTCGTACTGTACTCACAAATGGCACAAGTACTGTACTTGGAAACGTGTCCGTCGCCGAGATCTTCGGTTGCGATACCCGCTTCGGCCAAAGTTCAGACGATCCAGCGCGTCCAATGACTTCTAGAGCATTGCGCCAGATCTGGCTTCTTCTCACGCGACCATGACATGTTCTGGCACGCCCAGTTCCCAACGCGAAGTTCTCCCCGAATGCGCCTGTTTTCCCCGAACGCAAGGTTAAATTCGCCAATGACTTCGCCTCGTTCGAGATTGTGCGGCTTCTGCCATGATTCTTGGCTGGTCTACACCTCGGTTGCTTTCATACCTAGTACATGTCGGTGTACTACTGACTGTTGTGTCTGACGTCGAACTAGGAGGACCGCTTCCCGCTTCGGAGAGCCCACCGAGTACAACCCCTCCAGGCTTCAGCATTCCTACTGCCTCGGCTCGCTTCCCTACATGTAGACTTCTCAATCTCAAGTGTCCGATATAGACAATCGTCGCTGCCAATTCGCGAATACTGCCGCTTTCGTTTGAAGGATTTGTGCTCATGCGGTCGCCTGTTGTGCGTCGAGACATAGCGCAAGGCTGCAGAGTCAACAGAATCCTGACGCACCCGTTCGATCGTTGACAGGGTTTGTACAACAGCTGTTCTCCAACCACAATAAGGTACTGTTGGTTCGTCATATTCTACATAGAGGGTCTTTTGTCAATCGTTGCCGTAGCCAAGTATTCAGACAAAGGTTTTGTGCAGGACTCAGGTTGGTGCCCTGGGCGTGGCCCGGTTGTTGGCTAACTTGACTTGTCTATTACGATGCTACGCAAAAATGAAGAACCATGTGAAATGTACTATGGACCTGTATATGATACGATGAGGACTTGCTTGCTTGAAAATGATCGAAGAATGGCTCGTATCGGTCTCGGTGAGGGAGATGGCGTCATGTCCTGAGGCATAGAACATGCCAACATGGCATGACCAGGGACTGATACCTTACATGTAGGGTAAGAGTCAATTCCCGACCCATGACGATGCTCGCGCAATCAGTGAAGAACGCACAAAGTATACTATACTATACTATACTATAACTCTTTAAGCTCACCTCGAGCGTGAAGTCTATGTCAGCCATGAACGTGTATCGCGTGAGTAGGCAAGGTAGCCCCTATTTCGGTTCTGAGATCACATGCGAGGGTATACGTAGCTGCGACGGGGCCTAAAGTAGAACCACAGGTCTTCTAGCAATGCACCAGGAATTCAATATCTTCATTACTTATCATTACACTTGGTCAGTCAGTATGAAGTGTAGCAATGAGGCAAGGCATGAGTCGGACTGCTTGCGGGTGATCTTGCAAATTCAAGCGCACATGATTGGCTCACGAGACCCTTGAACTTTTCTGTTTGTCGGCGCGTCTCGTCTGCTGAAACACGTCACACGCATGCGAGAGAATCTCTTGACCGTCATCTGCTGACCCTACAAGTGTCACAAGCATACCAGCCTGTAGGTAGGACTTCTACATCTCCTCCTGCGTTCCAATCTCTCCTTGATCAACACGATGTCCAAATTCACACTCGCGCTTGTTGCAGGGTGCGGTGCAGCGGCCGGCGCTGCAGCTACCGCCGCAATGTACGGCGGCTCTCGCAAACAAGTACAAACCCCCTCCATCGCGACAACGACCACTTCGATGTCCTCACCATCGACAACTGCTCCAGCCCCTCCAGCACCAGTACCTGCGTCGGCAATTCAGGCCGCAATCCGTCAAGCCCCTGTCGATCCCTCCGGTCTGTACCAGTACGGCTTCCCTGGACCCGTCTCCGATCTTCGACCAGCAGCGTCTCTCGTCTCCGCCTTCGACCGTCGGACGAGAAACCCAGCATGGGTAGCCGAACACATCACCCCTGCATCCGTCGCCATGCGCGATGCAGACCGCAAATACTCAGTCTTTGTGGAAGACGTCAGCATACCAGAAAAATTCCGAGCAAAGCTGAAGGACTACTTCCGTAGCGGATATGACAGAGGACATCAAGTACCAGCCGCCGATGCGAAATGGTCTCAAGAGGCTATGGATGACACCTTTGCGCTGAGCAACATGTGTCCGCAGGTTGGAGAGGGTTTCAACAGAGATTACTGGGCACACTTTGAGGACTTTTGCAGACGGTTGACCAACAACTACCCCTCGGTCCGAATCGTCACTGGGCCTCTTTACCTGCCAAAGAGGGAGGCTGATGGAAAGTGGAGAGTCAGCTACGAAGTCATCGGATCACCTCCAAATGTCTCGGTGCCTACACATTTCTACAAGGTCATCTATGCGGAAGATGGCAAGATTGGAGGCAGCGTCAGTCTGGGAGCCTTTGTGCTGCCTAACGCGCACATCAGCAACGACAAGCCATTGACCGACTTTGAGGTACCGGTCGAGGCCGTCGAGAGGTAATTTCAATACGGGAGCTATCAGCCGTGCCGCACTAACGCATTCGCAGGGCTTCGGGCTTGGAATTTGCTTCCCTTCTACCTCCAGCGAAGAGACGACAGCTGTGCAAGGAGGTCAACTGCACCATCATCGTCAGAGATTACGCAGACAGGCAGAAGAACCTCCGTGGTCAGGCACCTAAGCAGCTCAAGTAGCCTCTGCCCGGTGCACGATGGGAGGTAAGTTCCGGTTTTGGCTCGATGACGAGCACATGTTTTCGGCGTTGCTGTAAGCATTTACTAGACTTGCCCGAGCATGTCGGAGGGGATATCATCCATAATCTTATATGGCTTTCCGTCGTAGATATAATATACACGCATAACGACTTTTCCGTCATTTCCTTTCCAATATCGTACACGTGTTCACCGATTGGCTTCGTGGTCTCAACCCATGCGACCCATCTCATCCAGGTGGTATAGCTTTTTCCGTAAGGCGAACCGTATCCCTCCATCCATTCTCCTGATTACACTCGTCTCTCAGCTTAAATACTAGCACCACCGTGGCCCGCCTGTATCCTCTTGATGTACTGCCCAGACACAGTGTTCCACGCACCCATGTACTTCTCCATGCAGTAGCTGAAGCATTGCGATTCGGAAGATGAAAGCGAAGTGCCTGGCCTTGGAACGCAGCGGTCGAAGCAGTGCTCGTTTACTTTCTGATCGAGGTGTCAGTCAGTCACGGAATACATGCATAGAGGAGGGGAATGGAGGGTTCGTCGTACCTCTACCAGTTGGCGCGCATTCTGCATGGCGGCTTCTTGCTTGATTTGGTCCTTGACCTGCTCAACCGGGCTGCTGCTCGGTGCTGAACCGCCGAACATGGACATGTTGTATTGTTTGAAAGGTTTGTATTTGTATTTGAAAATGGTCCAGAAAGAACGTTGTCGTCGGACTGGTACCTTAATTTGATGATGCTTGGTCAAGAGATTTGGAGATCGATGTCATTGACGAAACATGCATCGGGAGTTGCCGCCCGCGGGTGAGCATTCCCATCTGGACACTTGTGGAGTTGAGCACGAGACAAAACATTGGGTTCTTTGTTCATCTTCTATTCTGACAAGTGCTTTTCTTTCCTGGCCAGTTGGCCGTGCTATAAGCGATTTCACACACGATGCTGTTACAGAAGTTAATTACTCTGCTCGGAGCTCTGCTCTTGTCGAATGTTATAGCTGTGCTTGCGGAGGAGGAGGGGGAGGTCAAGAGTATTCCCGTATGAAGCAATTGAGTCTTATGATTGACCGAGCTAACACCATGGCAGCTCAGGACACACTCACTTGTATCCGTATGTTGTTGCCGACCGATTACCACGAATCCGCTCTTCTGACCCCTAATAGCCATACCTCGACTCGGATCTTCAGAGCAGATGGTGGGACTATGGAGGAGACACGATTATCAGAGCCGACAAATACATTCGGGTCGCATCGAACAGACCTTCGCAATCCGGATGGGTCTTCAGCAGGGTACCTCTGACTGCGACAAACTGGGAGGTATGAGGAGAATCAGAGCATGTGGAATACAAGATCAATGGCTGAGAGAAATACAGGTCGAGATTGAGCTCAGCATCAACGGTGAAGGCAACCTCTTCGGAGATGGCATGGGTATCTTCATGACCAAGCAACGCGCGACACAAGGACCGGTCTTTGGCTTCCAGGACAAGTTCGAGGGACTGGGTATCTTCATTGACACATACAAGAACAACCGCCCGGGTGTGGTGTTCCCATACGTCATGGCCATGAACGGAGATGGTCAAACCGCATACGATCAGGCCAACGACGGGAAGGCGAATGAGCTGGCTGGATGCTCGGTAAGGAAACACCTTTGTGGTCCTCGAGTCACGACTAACACAACCAGGCACGTGGACTTCGCAATGCTGCGTTCCCTACCAAGATGAAGATCACCTACTTCGCGGAAAAGTCGCTAAGTGTCGACCTTATGTACAAGAAGGAGGACGAGTGGACCCACTGCTTTGAGGTCAAGGACGTCAAGCTTCCTTCAGTAACTTACCTCGGATTCACCGCCGAGACTGGCGAGCTCTCTGACAACTTTGATCTGATCAAGGTTGAGACACGGAATTTGTACAGCGCTTCGGGTATGGCGCAGCAACAGGCGCAAAAGGACTTTAGCAAGAACAAATACAACAAGGACACCAAGAGCTCCAAATCGAAGTCGAGCTCGAGCGGAGGAGGCTGGGGTTGGTTCTTTTTGAAGTTCGTGCTGTTTGGATTGGTCTGCACAGGAGGATACGTTGGCTTTACCATATATCGGGCCAACAGGAGAAAGGATCGCTTCTAAAAGTTTAGCATAGCATGCACACATCGATAGCGTTCTGCATATCGATCAATACCAAGGACGAACACATCCAACGTCATCATCAGCTCCCCATTACCTCCGTGTATAGCATTTGCAAGAAGGGGTCCTCAGATTAGCTCTCTTATGTTCTCAAAGACAACCATACCCGTCCGACCTCATCGGCCAGGACAAGCAGGCTGTCTACAAATTTGGCTTTTGCGAAAATCATCACCGGACCTTTTGCGAGCCGTACTCCTCGCCACGACATTGCCAACCGCGACTCATCTGCGCAAGCGAACCAGCCGCGGAGCAAGCGCATTTCCGATTGAAAACTATCGTTTTGCACCTCACGACCAGATCCAAGAATGAACCCAGGCAATCAGTAGCAGATATTGTCGTCATTCGCGCAGTCAGTGCTAACACACGACTGGCTGCCAGCGGCAGTGGTTGCGTGCTCGGTTGGTTGTGGTGAGGAATAGGACTCGTAGAAATGGAGACGCGCGATAGTTGACTTCTCCGATTTCTGTTCTGCGTCAGTCATTGCCTGTGCGACCGTGGGAGCCAATCGGTGTGAGTGGCGCAGACGGACGCGGGCGAGGGATGCCTGAGGTGGGCATCGGCTTGCTGCAGGCTGCTGAATGCTCGTGAGGGGTTTCGACATTGAAGACCATCCTGATGATTATATCAGCGAATCATCATTAGGCCCTGCTGTATTTGTTCTACTTACCGTGGTTTTCACATTTCAATGGTACACCGTAGGTCGAGTATTGTGTCGTCGGTTTTGTGTGAAGACAACTCGATGCGGGAGGAACTGCATGTCTTGGCATCAACGACATTATTCTCGCCTCATTCGAGCATAAATCATTGGTCGCGTGACTAGATTGTTCGTATTATACTTGGCCATGGCCAGCTGGTTGCCGGATGCGTTCTCCTCGCACAAGGTGCAACTAGCTGTCACAGCTGTCGCATCTGGCGTAGTAGTCGGCGGCGCCATCATCGGGCTTCAGAATGCGGGGAGGTTATACAAGGTCCAGGATCTGAAAGACTCGATACCGATGCTACGGGACGACAAGCACACTGGCAAGGTGACACGAAATCTTAAGAGTCAGAGCTGTGACTAGAAAGTGCTAAAGTAAGCCAGATCAATGAATTCGGCGGCGCAGCAACAGGCCCATCGAAGCAAGAAAAAGAAGATGATCGGAGCAAAGCACTCGCCCAACGAGCACGACTGGGCGACTATGACGAAGACTTGATCCTGGAACAATTGGCTCGTAACCGTGTCTTCCTGACCGACGAGGGCCTCTCCAAGCTCCGCAACGCCTTCATCATAGTCGTCGGCTGTGGCGGAGTAGGCTCTCACGCAGCAGCCGCTCTCGCCCGCTCAGGTGCAGGCAAGATCCGCCTCATCGACTTCGACCAAGTGACCCTCTCATCACTGAACAGACACGCAGTGGCCACGCTGGCCGACGTCGGCACCCCGAAGGTGCACACGCTGCGTCGGCGGCTGGAACAGATAACGCCGTGGACACACTTCGACTGCCGGAACGAACTCTTCAGCGGCGCCGTCGCCGAGTCGCAGCTCTCGCCTCTCGACGGCCAGCAGCCGTCGTTCGTCATCGACGCAATCGACAACATCGAGTCAAAAGTCGACCTCCTGGCGTACTGCCACACACACTCCATCCCAGTCATCTCAGCCATGGGCGCAGGCACCAAATCCGACCCGACGCGCGTCTTCATCGGCGACATCAGCGCCTCATCTGAAGATCCGCTGTCACGGCAGACGCGACGACGACTGCGTATGAAGGGCGTCAAAGACGGCATCGCGTGTGTGTACAGCCAGGAGAAAACGGCACCGGGCAAGGCGCAGCTGATGCCGTTGCCTGAAGACGAGTACGCCAAGGGTCCCGTCGGCGAGCTGGGCGTGTTGCCTGATTTCAGAGTCCGGATACTGCCCGTGCTGGGAACCATGCCGGCGGTCTTTGGGCTCTGTGCGGCGAACCATGTCATGCTGGAACTCAGTGGGTATCCGCATGAGTACCTCCCGAGCAAGGGCCGCGAGAAGATGTACGATGGTATGTTGAGTGCGTTGCAGGGGCTGGAGGAGAGGCTGGCGAGGCAGGAAGGCATTGATTGTGTTGGCCTCAGGACGCCCGTGACCCAGGATGATGTTGGATATCTGGTCGAGGAGGTGTGGCACGGGCGTAGCGCTATCAGCGGATTGGGGAGTAGACTCGCTTTGGTGCGGTGGCGGAAGCCGGACAAGGGCTTCGTCGATGTCGATACTACACCTGGTCAGAAGCTGTCGAAGTTGAAATTGCAGGATCTGGTCTGCGTGACGAAAGACGAGGCGATTAGGCATGAGAAGCTGGTCCTCAAGGGCGACAAGCAGCCCGAAGATCTGTACGACCAGGAGGTGTTCGATACAGTGAAGCGAAGGTTAGACGAGGAGAAAGAATACGCCAAACACAGGTAGCGTAGTAAGCTGAGAGCACTGCTCTTGAGCTGGATAACTTCACACTGTAATATACACACATGGACATGATCATAATGTACCACTCTTCCGATGCGGATGTTATGCAACTATCTATACAACTACAAGTCTGATGTGGTCCATCACATGGTCTCTTGCAGACTCTTGACGGCCTCCCATAGCTTCACTGCAAACTCGTGCCTCATCTTGAGCTGCAGGAGTTCGAGCTTGCCTGCTTCACCGACGTCGACAGTGCCCATGAAGTAGACGTACTGCCCCTTGGGCTCATTTCCTGACACATCACCGAACGAGAGCTCTTTCCTGACTGGTGTGTTGAGAATGACGCGATGAGAACCGTCCGAGCGCATGACCAGCCGAGCTTTTGGTTTTGATAAGGAAGTGCCGGACTCGACGTCTTCTGGGTCGTCAGATGCTTCGGGGAGTTTGACATTCAGTCGTAACGTGCCGAGACCGCGCTCTTTCCATTCTTTCTTTGACTCGGGTTTTGATGGATCTGAAGCGACGTAGTTGTAGAGTTTGGCTCGGCATGTGTATTCGACGGTCTCGCCTTCTTCTCCGGTCTCAACTGATAGAGTGTTAGCGAGCCATTTTCGCACATACCACATGGGTAAGCTTACCATCTTGCGCGAAAAAGCGGCCATCCTTTTCATTCTCCTCGTCGTCCTTTGGACTTTTGATCGCAGCCTCCTTGTCCTCGCCATCCTCGCCATCTTCCTCCTCCGCGTCGTCATCGTTGACAGGTGCGCCGAATGCTCTCACTGGCTTCGATGAGCCTGACAAGCTGCCGCCAGCGGGACTTGCGAACGAGGACAGCTTCGAGCCACCGCCAAACCCGCTGCCGCTACTGCCGCCAAATCCTGAACCTCCAAGACCGCCGAATCCAGAACCCGATCCAAATGATGTACCGGTCTTTGAGCTGAATGCAGAAGTCGCTCCAAGTGTGCCGCCAAATGTCGAGGTTGCTGGCTTGATGGTCGCTTCCACCTTGTCTTCTGGCTTCGGTGTTGGACTCGCGAAGCTTGAGAGGCCGCTGGTCTTACCTAGCGATCCGAAGCCAGACGACGATGATCCAGAGAGTGCACCAAAAGCGGACGACTTGAAGGCGCTCTCTGCAGGCTGTGCTTGTGCCGAGGATTTGGAACCAGAAAGTGTAGCAAATGGGGATGAGGCCGAGGTGTTTGAAAAGCCTCTCGAGGTGGGCTGCGCGTATTGTTAGTTTCACAACATGGATCTTGAGATCGTAGCACTCACTTCTGTCTGTGTGACTTCGGTCTGCTTTCCACTTTCAGGAGCAGTCTTGTCTCCAGTCAATGAGGTAGTCGACACGTCCTTGTCCTCAGTCTCTGCGGTGCCGTTCGCATGCTTTACTTCAATCTTGCTACGCTTCGTCTTTGGGCTTCCAAGTTCACTAGGCTGAGCTTCAGCTGTCTCACCCTCTGGCGGTGTCGTCGTTCCAGGCTGTTCAAGCTCTTCTGTCTTTGTATTGCCGTTCACAGTATCATTCAACTGGTCTCTGATGTGTTCACCGGAAACCCTGGTAGAGCTTGATTCGGCAGGATTCTCTCGTGAACGCTTACGAGGTAGGCGTGCGCTCGGTGCTCTCTTCGTAACAGCGTCTGGGTTCTCTTCAGTCTCATCGAAGCTCCTCTTTCTTGTGGGGCGGCCTCGATCTGACATCTCGTGGGTGGTGGTGGTTCCGTTCTGCAGCCCAGTAGACTGTGCGCCTGTTTCCGACAGAACGTCTTCGCTCGAAGCGGCTTGGTCCGCAGCCTTTGCTCCAGCTTCAATGGTGGCCTTCGATAACTGCTCCCTGACAGGCTTCTCTCCTGCAGTATCAACCCCCGGCACGTCAGTGAGATGTGCCGACATCTTTGTGTCTCAGCAGAAAGATGGTATAGCGATCGAAGTGATGATCAGGTATGAGCGGTCTGAAGGGAGATCGATGGCGCGGTTGTGTGGGACTCGCAGCTGATATAGCCGGTCTGACTCGAACGATAGCTGGTTATATAAGGGCGTACAGTGAGGTTGTAGAATGATTTCGATTCGAGAAGTTGAGAGTGAGTATTGATTGTTTGTGCCGCAGCGTCACTGACAGTTCGTTGTGGTAAAAGGTGGAGCGCGTAGAACAACGAATTCGGCTCGCTTCTCCGCATTTGGCGGCATGCTTCGCGCTAGCCGTTTGCGGTAGTCATTCACCATTGGGAGAAAATTGGGACACCTCAAGCTGTCTGTATGGTGCATTTGAGATCAAGAAGGGGTATTCCTGCTATGAAAGTTTCTAATTTTTTCATGTCGATACATGTTAGACGCATACGCGATGTTTTCCCGTTGGGCTGCCTTAGCTAATGAAGCACAAACAACCAAGTCCGACATAAAATAGCAAGAGAGGGTAAACGGCGAGAACCACACGATTTTTGACGACTCCTGATCCGCCAAGAATACTGATACCCGCGGCGAGAGACCATAGTACGAGTACAATGTCCACCGGTAACAGTATGATAGCTGGGATGTTGAGTGCGCTCAGCAAAGCAGCGATGACCAAGGGGAATAGCGTGTATCCGATAATGCAAACGCATTGGAAAAATGAGCTGTCATGAATTAGCATGACAATGAATGAGCATCGAGCTCTAGTAGACTCACATGTTGCCGCCGAGTAATTTGATCTGTAATGTGACCGCCGCCTCACCGATCCAGACGATAGCAAAGACACCAGAGAAGACTGCACTCTTCTGATCTTCACGCGCGCCGCTAGACAACAGAAAGCTGAGCAACAGACAGAACAGCAGCGGACCCCTGTTTATGATTAGTCACCATCCTTAATCAGCGACACCAAGTCCGTCCACATACCAGAGGTCCCAGTCTCTCAGCCCTTCGCTCATGCCACTCTGCAACACCACGTCTGCATCTGGCCATCTACCAACCATACCTCTCAGCCCACCAGCGAGACTATCTCCCTCGGTTCTCTCCGCACTACCGATACCACCTCCTCTCTGCATGAGACCACCAAGCAGGTATTTGGGATAAAGCACCTGGCGCATCTTCTCCCACACTGCCAGCAAGTCGCGCGACAAGGTAGCCCAGACAGTTTCGTCAAGCGTGTTTTGTGGCGCACGACGATCTTCGCCGGGGATTTGCGAGGTGAGGTAGGATTGGGTCTGGCGAGCTTGCTGGTTCTGGTCGCGCGATTGAATGTTGCCGGTCAGGGGTGCGCGGTCCGAGGTCGATTGGTTTGCGAGAGGGTCATCGAAGTCGTTGAGTGTCGCTGTGATATGTCAGCACGGTGTAATGTTCTATCGTGCGAGAGCGCTGGCTTACCATCATCCGGGTCAATAAGGTCGTGCTCCATCGCGTCGTCGTCGTAGGGATCTGAGAGGGGGCCTGACGGCCTTACACCAGCCATTGTGGCGCTCTCGAGAGACTGTAGAGTGGAGTTATGGTGACGAGTAAGTCACAGAATAAGGCAACCGCTATGCGCTGGGTCAATTGATCAGGACCACTAATAACAAGGTAAAGTCTGTCTCTGGAGTGTCACAATTCCAAGCTTCAAGCTGTCCCCAAGATTCGAGACAGAGACCCTGTGTCGGCGCGACATAGCGCGGGCCGCCGACCGACCGTGGAAACGAGTCCCCATCGGGCTGCAGATACCGCATTTTATCGCTCTAGTCAATAAAACCATCCTCTGATGTATAAGGATAAGCTTGTGTCTTAGCAAGAAGGTATCGTTCAAATGGGTATCTAAATATGCAAATATATGTAACGCAGTTCTCTGTATCTCATCCATCATCTTCCTCACCTAAAATACCAATAGCCCAATGCATTCTAGTCTGGGGCCTAACAGTCACAAACCTTCTATCAGTGTCATCATCCACCTCAGACTCAGACGGCCCGCGCCGGCCTCGATCTCGAACAGCCGCGCGAGCTTCCTGGGTATTGAAGCGCAGCTCATGCGGAGGGCCCCTCCCCGCCTCGTGTGCTTTGATCCAAGATCCCTGGCATCCCAGTGCCATGAGCCCTGCGCTTGCGAACCCACAGCGGCGTTCGACATCGTACATGCGCGTAACGAGCCACTCGCGCTGCTGCGGACTCTGATACTGGACGCCGGCAAAGAACAAAGGGAGGGTGTGGTCGGTGATAGCCGCCATGAGACTCGGGCTCATGGTCCCCTGCTCTGGGGGTATGGTTATGCCGGCCGCAGCCCGGCCAACATCGTTCGTGTATTGACGAGTTTGATAAGCCGCGACCCCCGCTGCCACTTGCGCATGAGGCGGCATGTCGGGATGTGCGCGGACAAGTACGATCATGGTCAAATAGTAGTATGACCAGAAGCAGCTGATGTCGTAGCTACGATAGATCAGTGCTGATCCAAATGGCGTCTGGAATGATCGCTTCTCCAGTGGTTGGAAGTCGGGTCCCAGGATGGATCGGAAATGTTGTAGCGCGCTGCGTATCTGCTCCCACTCCTCCACAGCTGCTTTCGTCTTCAATTCCAGATCGCTGTGGTCGGTCCAGGGCGGCGCGACTGAGGTTGTCCTCGGTGCGCATTGGCTATAAGAGCTGGGCATGCCGGTTTGGGGCGGTACTGGAGCCATGCCGAAAAAGTCAGGTATACGTGGTGGCGACGGGGTAGCTTGACTCGATGGTGAGGGTGTTGGTCCGCCAGGGGGCCGAAGACCTGCACTAGCAGCCGGTGGTGCGGGACCCATTTGCATGCCAGGCGCCGGCCTCCACTGGCCACCTGTCGCTTGCATCTTCTGAAGCTTTCTCTTCCTATCACGCACTGTGAAATCGGCGACACGTCCCAGAAGCAGTATCAAGTGGTCGAAAGAGCCATACACGGCTTGCGGATCTCCAGGCGGTGCTCTTGGAGGACAATTCGTCCATCGGCTGTACGACATGCTTGGATGGATCAGCATTCCGAAGGAGACAGAAGTAATCTGAACGAGACAGAAACATACAGTAAGGGGTTTCCGCTGACCAAGCACTGTACTACATCCTGTTTCACAAACCACCAGAAGAGATCTTTTTGCATTTCAAATCTTGGTATGTCGAGCGCAGAAGGCTCGGATCCCCGGCTGTTGTCCTCGTTTTCTACGTGGCCGTATTCATCGTAATTCACTACTCTGCCGGTCAAAATGCTTACCAGTCCCGAGTCTGTGTCAGGTATTTGGCTGATCTCGCTCCACAGGCGAGCATCAAACGATGGAGAGTGTTTTGTCTGACTATGGCTTTGCTGTCGCTGGAACATTGCAATCTGGTCGGCCTTTACTTGTCGGAAACGTTTGTACGTCGATCTGAAATCGATTTCTGCCAGTAGTTGCGCGGCTCCAGCCAGATGACTGTTCCATTTGACGTGGTCAGCACTCCAGAGCTCATAAACGGCCAAGAGCAGAGATGCCGCAAGTACAGGGACCGAGTTCCTCTTGCCAGGATCACTGAGAGATGCATGGATGCGTTTGAGAGCATAAGCATAATGCTTGTAAGAAGGAGTAGTCGAGGCACCAGTGAGTCGTGCAATGTGGAAGCTGGAGATTGCCAAGATGGCTTGTAGAAGACCTTGGTGGTGTAACGCTGCCATTGGCATGGCAAAGGCCCAGATGCCCTGCTCGGAAAAGGGTACGGCGCCGTTCCCTTTGGCCGGAGCACTGTTCTGTTTCGGCCGGCGGACGAAAGTTGCTATAGTTGGAGCTGTGATACGGATAAAATGAGCAAAGACCCGTGCAGTCATGCCGTTTCTGAGTGGGTTTGCAGTTCGCTCCGGTCGATAGATATCCAGCAGATTTGGCGAGGCGTACACTCCAAGATATTCGTTCAGATTCAGACGTCCTAGTCTCATCACATGGCCAAGATTCCGATGCAGCTTGTGCTGCTCGTGTGGCGCATTTTGCGAGTCGAGTTCCATTTCGAGTTCGTCGTCCGAGTTCACATCGTAATAGTCGTCATCCTGGATTTCGGTCGCTGCTTCGCGCAAGAGGTGATCTGGGCTAGCTTGGTCGCCGGCAAATTGACCAGCTGTCTCATACTTGTCGTGAGTGAGCTGAGTATCTAATGCAAATTAAGCTTCGTTTCGATATGGACGGGACGTTCCGCTTGTCCGCGTATGATAAGTGGAAATAGTCACATACCCGATGTCATGCTGTCCCTCGGTTTTGGAGCTGCCTGGCGCGAGGGCGACATTTGAAAGATGGAATTGGTCCGACTGTCCGAGTCAACACGTGGGGGTGCTATCTGATCAAGCCGGACACGAGGAGCTCGACGGGCATTTGCTATTGTCGCCGTGGGGTGGGGCTGCTGGAACGTGGGTGGAATGTGCTGAGCGGCATCTGAGGCAGGGAGGGCCATTGATCCGTTAAGAGTGAGCTCATAGGGGCTTGGGACGAAAGGTTGTTGTAAGACCATTGGCTGGGGCTGCTGAGGATCATAGAGGTTGGTTGGTTGCGGGACATGACCAAAGGTATCATGGTTGACCACGAGATTGGAATGAATGTTTTGCTGTGGTAGTAGCGAGCCATGATATGGCTGCGAGTAGGGCTGACGGGGAGGGGGAGGAGGAGGAGCATACTCTGGGACAGGTCGTGGACGCAGCTGAGAGTGGCCGGCAGATGTGCTCTGTTGCTGTAGGGCCTGGAGATCCATGGGCATGACCAAGGTGCCTGGTGGAAAGGTGATTGCGGTAGCTCCATTCTGAAAGTGTCGAAAGTCGATGTTAGCAGGCTTGAAGAGGACTCGTTGGTAATAACCATCGCAATGGCGCTTTGATTTGATACAATTTTGACATATCGGCCGGGCTTCGTCGCATTTTATCCTGCGTTTTCTACATGTCAAACAGCCGCTTTTGGTACGTTTTTTGGAGGACCGAGTGGGTGCGTCTTCCTTTTCCTGTTGATCACGGTCGTTGCCCTCGGTGTCACCTTGGCCGGGCTGGCTGTCTGTTGAGAATGTGGCTTTCTCGGACTCTTTGCGAGTACCCTCGGGGGCTTTTGTAGCGGCCATACAGCGTAACGACTCTCGCGGAGCTCATCCAAAACCAGTGACAGACACGTGATAGTGGTCGGCGCATCCACACGTGCGGTCCGACTTCAGCGACTAGCGACGTGTCTAGCCATCGACCGACGCGACAGCTCCTCCGACCTGGAGCTGGATGTGATCAATTGGTCTGGAGACGAGCGACGTGGTCACGATGTGGCAAAGGAAAGTATCGTCGAGTCAAAGATAAGTTCAGGTCATTTGTTGAAGAATAGAGTACATGTATGAGGTTGGAATGGTGGAGAAAACGAGGCTTTATTTTAGGGTTTGGAATGCTGCTCAAGTCCGGCAGCGGCAAGGTACTGTAGGTAGATACTGTACAAGAGTAAGTTATTCTGCCTCACGCTGCATTCAACTCGACGGAAATCGTTGCGATGAGATATTATTGGACCGCAGATGAGGTGGCTACCTACCTTAGTGAAAGAGATGACGCATGCCTGCCTGCCTGGGCCAACAGGCTGTTCCGGTCTCACCAAAAGAAAGTAATTAATTTATCGTACAACGAGCACGAAGCAGCGCAAGGCAGTGCACGATCAATAACCCCCTTAGGCCCCCAGCGAGACCATGCATGTTACTATACTCGTGACTGTACGACGTTACGAGCCGTCCTTGTCCGCCCTATGAGAAAGCATGGAAAAAAGACATCTGCAGCGGTATGTTTCAGCCTTCTTCTCATCATTCTCCTCATGCATAAAGATACAATCATGCCGTTCCCGGAGCAAGGACCGATGAAGAAGTGTGGTCATTGAAAGCGCCTCAGCCAACAGTCTTTCCATTGCTTTGGATCGATGAAAACATTACACTTTCATGTCAAAACCAGCTTGGATAAGACATGGGCGTGCATGATCACTTTTACCTGCTCATCGCCTACAATGAAGCTTCTTGGCAGCTTCATCTAATGGAGAGGGGTGGCAAGGAAAGGCATCTTGAGCGAGACGCTATTTGGTCGTGTCTATAAAGCTAGCTTTGGCTGCTCCAGGTACGATCAACACAGGCAAGGTCTTGATTCTTCGATATTAGCTTCTCACGCCATCAGCGGGGTACCCTTCACAATGAAGTTCATCTCGCCCATGCTATTCCTGGCAACCGCAGTCAGCGCCAGCGTCGTCTCCAGGAGAGGATTCTCACCCGGCGACTTTCGGTGTCCTGTCAAGAGACACTACTGCGGTATTCCGATGTCCACTGATCTGTTGCCACGCCACAATGGCCAGCCACCATGCCCAGCCGTCCAGATGATATGGGTGCCATCAGCGGGTGCTGCCTCCGGCGTCTTCTCCAGCGGCAGAAGTGGAGAAAAAAATATAGACGACATCGGCGGTCTGATCGCGGACAAGATAGGTTCCGCCGTCGGGTTCGATAACATGATGCTCTATGGCGTGACCTGGAGCGGCGCAAGCATCGATGAACGCATCGCGGCAGGGTGGCTCCAAGTCTCGGTGGACAAGGTTGCCAAAACTTGTCCTGACACAAAGATTGTGCTTGGAGGCATGGAGGAGGGTGCTGCGCTCGTCCACGCGGCCGCTGAGATGACGGGCCAGGTCGACCATTGGGAGCCGAAGGTGTATTCCAAGGTCAAAGCCAGTGAGTCCATTGGAATGGCTACTTCCAAAAGATTTTATCGCTGATGTGCACAGTCGTGTTGGTGAAAGATACCCATCTAAATGGACTGGGTCCCAGTGTCATTGGATACAAAACCCAGTGGGTTTGTGTAAGGGGAAACCAAAAAGATTATGCGGTCACGGAAGGGGTAGGGTTCGTTCCGTGTGAGTGGGATTTGGAGTCTCACGCCGATAAATGTGCTGCATTCGCCTTGAAGCAGATGGGCTACCCTACGTATCAGTAAGCATACGAAGGATATACGGAGTCTTCGAGACCGAGAAGGTCGAGGCTGATGGCGAGGGACTCAGAGGGCTTGGATACCTGGATGGTCATTATGAAAGACACGTCTCCATTCTCACCGAGTTTGTGGATCTAGACTGAATACAAATTACAAGTTGGAGATTCTATTTTACAGTACTGTACCGTAATTGACGCAATAAACGACTGAAAGCAGACCCATCCCCCTAAACGTACACCACCTCTCCCTGTGTTCAATCGTCGTCATATCTCTTTGCGTGGAATGCATTACCTGTAATGCAATATAGTGCAATGACGCTGGAAATCCCTTCGTCGGCGATTAACGCTGTAGCTCTAATCCAGCCTTGCAAGTACTGTAGTACAGTAGAACCGGTTGATCTGATCTTGCAGCACCTTCCATGTATCGCCTGCGGAAACTTTTATGGCCGAACCTTATTTGAGATCTGCAGGCCATTGCGGCTCAGGGCTCTTTCCTAATCAAGCTATTCGGGTGTTGATCGGCGTCATCGTTCGTCGATTCAAGGCACGAACTGTTCCCTTCTACTTTTTTTTCTTCTTTTCCTCCACCATCTGCGACAGTACAGGTATTCTGCCATGCCAGACATTGATTGCGTGGGTCATCTTGCCATGTGCCTAAATAGCCATTTTCACGACTCTCCTGCACCAAGCGACGGGAGTCGCTGCAACTCCGCAATTATCCAACGCTAACAAGGTAAGTTTCTCTCGTCATCGAGGAACGACTTGGCCTTGAACAAAGGCATTCAGTTGTTGTACTCCATGAACTGGAGCAAGGAACGGATCGGTGCCCTGGGTCAAGGATCGAGTCTGATCGACCTACTGTGCGCTTCCCCCAAGCGTACACGATTACCAGTAGTGCTTTAGGACCTGACGTCGCCGCAGTATTCAGGCCGTAGGTTGGCTGACGGCACTCCTATCAGGCTCGAGCAGGTAGTGAATTGGAGGAAGAGGATGATGATGACGGGAAGCTGGATCTTTGGGCCCCGTGCGTGAATGATATATATTATGAGCTGTTTCCAGCAGTGTCTTCGCATCTCTTAGTTACCAGGAGAAGCTGTTCTTGTTAGCCAGTTATTTTCTCTTACACCGTCTACCACTTTCATCCCATCATGGCCAAATCATCCAAGCCGTCGAACCCCAACTCGCTGTTTAATCGCATCCGCAACTCTCATCTTTTCCAGCGAATCCTACGCGCGCTGCAGTTTCTGTCCGCAGTCATGTAAGGCCTTCACTCTCTTCGCCGTCTTACCATTTCACGCAGACTGATGATCCCTCCTAGCTCCCTCGGTCTCTTCTCGTCCCGCTTCTACAAAATTTACCGGCTGTCCCGCTCTCTTCACGGCACCGGAGGCGCAGTCGAGGGCATCCTCGCCGCTGCAGTCGCATACACTATCATCTCTCTGCTGATCAGCCTCCTCCTCAAGAGTGGTGCACCGAAAATCTTTCGCTGGCTCCTCATCTTCTTCGACCTGCTCTTCGTTGGTGGCTTCATTGCTGTCGCTGTCTTGACTAGACCAAATGGCGGACTGAACAGCCTGTGTGCCACACCGGCTGCGAGACAGGATCCGAACAATAGCAACAATGCTCTGTGTAGACTCCCGCTCGGAACATTCGTCCTCTCGATTCTCAGCACGTGAGTGGATCGATTATTGTGTTTGCTTTTTAAAAAGTACCAGTTGCTGACAATGTATGATAGACTCTTACATATGATAACCGCGATATTCCACGAGGTGAGAGATCACCGCAGGAATAGTCAGCAGGAACGTCTGAGGAAAGAGGAGTTGGATGAGCAGAACGGAGGATACTAAGAAAGACGAGTGGTCTAATTCGACCTGCGTTCGCAGGGAATAGCGTTGCGAAGTAAACACGTCACTTAGCATAGAATATTACTGTTATATCAGATATTACCTTACTGATGTACCATGCCTTTCACGTTGCCCTGTTCTCGCAGTTGAAGCATGGCTGAAGAATACTGCGCGACAACGCCGGTTTGAAGCAACTGTACCGTAATGCTACCCGGGCATCCCCAGGGATTTCTTTGCTTCCGGATATTTGCTGGGTGATACCACGGTTTTGACGCTGCGGTCATGCTACCCAGCGGTCTGAGATTTATTCCTTGCTTTCCAGTATCATTTGGGTCAAAGCCCGCTCCACATCACCGATTGTTTTCATTCTCGATAAGTTAATGCGCATTGGACCACGATGATGAAAGGGTTGCTTGCGGCCGAAGTTCGAGTCTCGGTTAAGGTACGAACGAAAACCGGGCTCTTAGGTACTGTAACAAGGTCGCTTCCCGCGATGCCGATGGACTGCGAGTACGACTGGAGTACAGTAGTGTAGTAGGTCTGGCCCTGGCGTAAGAATTCGACGCTTGCCTATTCGGGTCAGACAAACGCGGCTACCTCTACCGTACAAGCTCCAGTCTACCGCACCGCTTACTCTCCAGTCCCTCTAAAAACCTCTCAATAATACCTCTACTGTGCTGCACTGCTTTGCTCTACTTGTTGGTGGGATCCACGTTGACGCGTCGAACCATGATGAACACCGGACCATCATATCAACCATATCCTGATATCAGACAGTATGACCCAATTCGTAAGACGGCTGGAAGGCCACCGGGACCGGGTAAACCGCGAAAAGATTACACCTCCGCCGAAGCAAGTTTCGAGACGCTCGACGATTTCAAAAATGCCCTACAGCAGGCTCTCACCGACGCGAGACAAGATGATTACACCGAGCGCATTTCTCAGTCCATGACGTTTTCTTCATCAGCATTACTGCCCATCGACCACAACAATCAGCTTGGCCAGCCATCGCCACCACACGACGACCAAGATCAAACCAATACCTTCAGAAGTGTTTATGATTTATGCGACTATGAGGACCAAAAGGAACGCCAGAAATGGCAACGCGGCGCCGCTCGTGGCCTCATTGCTGCTGTCCGTGACGTCGACGGCTTCAAGTACTCGGTCAACAACATCTGGTCCAGCAAAGACGATAAAGGTTACCGTTTCTCATACACCTGCCTCGACTCGCTCGAGAACAAAGATCGTCATGCAAACAGTCTCCGCAAAGCTGCCATGCAGCAAGTCGACACACCACCACACATGCGTGCTCGTAAAGAGACTTATGACTGCGGTGGTCAAGTCTCAGTAAAGTTCTCCGGCGCCCGACACATTGTCGAGGTCATTTACAAGCATACCGCCGTTCACACCACTGTTGCCGAAAGGGCTCCTGCTCCACGCAGCAACCGAAGGGATACCGATACCCTCGATCAGTCGCCCGAGCATTCAGAATACTCCAGCTTTGACCAGTCCTTCAACGACGCCGCTGCTAACTTTGCAAATTCTCTGGGCACTCCAGGCGGTCACGCTCAACCGGGTCAGTACTCGACACCTACGCGTGATTCAGCTCCTGGTCCGGTCCGTGAGAACCATTCATCAGGCTTCACCGTTCAGAGATGGAACAGTCAGCCGAGGAGGCATCGGGGTCGGGGTCGCCCGCGCAAGGACGGCAACGATCCCATTCCTCGAACCACGCCTAAAGTGGCCGCACCGCGACCAGACAAGCCACCATCACTGGCAGAATTGCTACAATTATCTGCTGCAGAGAAACGTCCAGAACCAGAAATACCTGGCAAGCCCTATCAGATGCCACCACCACTGCCAGCAGGGCCCTACGGCACCGGACCGCCAGGCTACACCCCTCCCGCTGCTGGTCCTTACAACTACCCGCCTCCACCGCAAACCGCCCCGATCAATAGCCACGCTCCCTACATGTCTATTATCCCTCAGCAGCCTCCCGCATATCAACCCGCTTTCCCACCACCACCGCCGCAGGCCCAACAACCACAAAAGGCTTCACGTGCTAACGCTCCGATGGTCACGCAACAACATCGTCCACCAGCACAGCACCAGCCCCAGCAGCAGCAGCAGCAGAAACAGCACCAACGACAACAACAGCCGCATTCGCAGCCACCACAGACTGGAGCGCCACGGGCACCGAGTCCAGATCCCTGGTTTCCGAGGCGTTAGTGTCCTTCTTGGAAGTCATCGTGGTACCTCCTACTCTTTCGGTTTTTCTCACGGCGTTGAAAGCCTCGAATCCGACGTTGAACTTCAGACTGCAGTCACTCGAGGTAGTTGCTGGCCCAACAAATTTCGGGACGCTGTCGGTACTTGCCTTTTGGTATCAACCATTCACGAGCAACGGCAAGACCTACGCACATCAGAGGCATACTTACCGTAGGTACATGTAGCCAGTAAGGCAGGGGTGGGACAGCGATGTTTTACCTACTGTATACTGTATGCTGCAGTGGATGCTGAGGTCCTGATGTGTATTGAACAGTTTTTGACTTAAGAAACTCAAGCGGTATCAATATTTGCTAAACCTCCACCATTTCTCCACCCGTCTTCGGTACCTTGCATATGCGTTTTCTCCAGTCGAACTACATGCACCTAGCTGCAAACACCAGTGATGTGGCTTCTGTCATCTGATGGAAGGTACATGTATGCAGGTACACGGCGAGGCAAGTGCCCACTGAATTACGTAGATGACGAGCACGGTGACTTCCTGTCGTGTGCTCGTCCCTGCCGTAACCCTCACAACGCACCTCAACATGACGCTCAACCACGAATCGTCGAGCGCGTTGACTGGAAGGAGCACGATGTCCTGGCAACACCGACAGGTATTAAAAACACTCGTTTCTTCTTCGATTTTCTTCTTCCTTTCATCACACTCAGCATCCATCACACTCAGCATCCATCACACTCAGCATCAATATCTCTTGGTCAGCCATCACCAGCCTCATCTTCATCATCACTCAACTGACATCTCTTCAGGTTTGCTCCATTGATACAGCATCTGCATTTCTCATCTCGGTACGTTCATCAACATTCGATACCATCGACACTTTGTTGACTCTTCCAGATCTCATCAAGCACTTTCTCATCAAGCACTCCTCGTCAACGAGCTTTGTCAACGACTTTCCATCAACCAGCTCATCCAACATGGGTATTAAATCGTTTTGTTGCTCGGGTTACAAAGGAGAGCGGGTGCGTATATCATCTCACTCTTCTTGTGTCTTATCAACATGCTCCTTTCCTTCTACGGATCTCTCATCCAACATATCTTTTCCACTCTGCGTCTGCCTCCCTACACGTCTTCATCGTCATCTTCGTCTGGCCACTTGCTACCGCTGGCTGCAAGAAACTTGGACTGACTCTCATCGACAGTGGTGCGCTGCGTTGTCCTTGGTGATCCTGCTCACTATAGTCGGCGTGGTTCCCGCCGTCGTGAAAGGTGCTGGCGGGGATACGAGCGGAATGAGGGGACCCCTGTCCAACGGTTTGGCTCATGTGAAGGACGCCGAAGAACATCGCCTCAGAGCCACCGTCCAACTCTACGACCACCCGGGCTGCGCCGGTGACCACATCCGAAAGCCTTTTGAAATCAAAGAGGGACATTGCCAAAACGTGGATGACTTCCTTTCCTTGAAAGCCGTCCCATACAAGCCTGAAAAATATGGCAACAACTTCACCGAAAGGGACTGTTCAATCTGGTACTATCCAGCCAAAGGATGCTGGGAATCTGGACAGGAGGGCAGTCTTTACAGCATGACCAACCCTGGAGGATGCTTGGACACCAAATTCCCTGGAGGAGGCCAACCCAAGCAGGGTCGCAGTTTCAACCTGCACTGCAAGACGGATCTTTACGCAAGGCCCACGACGAAGCCCATCAACTCGGTTCACACTGGGACCACCACCTGGACCGATCCTCCTCTCATGACGACAACCAAGACTCAAGTCGTAACCAGCATCCCGACTCTTTCGTCATCCAGCCCAATGGCTACTACTACAGTCACAGCCATCTCCACGCTCATCACTCAGGCCTTGTCGACTCCATCTGCTTCAACTACAATGGCTGTCACTGTCCCATCGATGACTACGATCCTCGCACCCCCAGTGGCAACCGCGACTGGCATCAGCACTGTCTGGGTTCCTAGCCCTTCTGGCACAACCACTGTTCACAAGCTGTCCACCTCCACCTATGTCTACACCGACCCTGCTCACCCAGGCACCAGCTATTCTTGGGTTAGCCCAACCAGCGAAGAAGAAAGTACAACCTGGACCGACACCTGGACGCTCGGGCCCTCCCACGTCATCACCATCACCTGGCCGCCCCGTTCCACCACCATGACCTTAGGCGATTTTAAGTACACCTATACTGCTAAGCCTAAGCGAACTGATGAGCCGACCGTCGGCGACGACAATGAGGTCGATGACGATGACGATAAGGAGTGATGGGTGGTCTTGACGGAGTCCGAAAAAGTTTTTGTTGGGGCTTTGAGGAGGTTTCTTTTGTTTGAGTTTTGTGGTCTTTCGACATTGCTTGGTTTTGTGGTCTTTTGACATTGCTTGGTTTTGTGGTCTTTTGACATTGCTTGGTTCGATATGCTTTTTGAATGCATCGTTTGACATTGACTTGGTCGCTTTGTGCCTGTCGGTGCCCGATTGACATGCCTTGTATGCTCCTCTTAGCACCTTGACCCACGGAACATGGGCCGTGTGTTACGATCAACATCGATCACGCGTTTGTCAAGAAGAGGGCTTGGAAGTAGAGATGTGTTATTGCGTAGCTAGCTGCTACATGTACACTGAGAGTGCCTCGTAAAACCATGCTCTTGAACGAAGAACAAACCGGAACCGTCATAACTCATAAGGTTTCCACTCAGATGTATCATGAACGCCATCTTTCGCCTTGCGCCTTACACTGCTGTCGGCGCCTGGAGACCCATCAAGAGCCGAGATCGACTTACAACGTTGTTCATCTTCTCATCAGCTCATCCAGCTTGCTCCAAAGCAGTCAATCGGCGCCTCAAGCACCGTCTCCCCAAATACCAACAACAGCCAGCACGAAACCGACGGCCGAGATTAGGACCCTCGACCCCTCCCTCTTCTGACTGGCAACGACATCCCTCTCGACCATCTCGCCATTGACGCTCTGCTCGTCCTCGGTGCTCTGCTCGTTTGCTTTCTCAGCCGCGGCGAAAAGGTCTGGTAGGTTGCTGGCAGCGGCGGCGAGCGCGGTCCACAGGAGATATGGGTGGCGGATAGACTTTGGAGACAAGAAGTATGCGGCGCCGAGACTGAAGGTTGATAGTCCCGAGAGGAGTTGCAGGTGTGTTGTGCTGTTGCGGACGAGGGTCGAGTGTGTTGACAGTGCCAGGGTGGCGGAGGGGAGGGTCAGGAGGGTTGGATAGGTCAGGGTCGAGAGGGTGTAGGAGATTCCCTGTGGGGTAGGTTAGTATGCTTATATATGAGGATTGGGTTGAAGAGAGATGGGGATTGATGGGAGGGAGCGGACGAAGGACGTACGGTCATCAGACCTAAGGTCGTGGTTCCGATGAACTTGGTGAATGTCAATGCTGACGGCATGTTTGCGGTCGTGATGAGATCCTGATGGGTGGAAAGTGATTATTGATCAGTTCAGCTTTGATTATTGTCCCGTGGTCGAGCTGCTGGTAATGGTATGGATGCGATACGATGGGCCTTTGGTGTAACAGAGGTCAGTGCTTTCTCCGCAATCAAGTGGATGCGGCTCTGCTGGTACATGTACCGCTTGTCGATATCTGGGGATTGACGTCACAAACTGCCGCTTCTGCCTCGGTCCCTCCAGACTCGGAAAGAGGCCGTCGTTGTTCTTGCAGCAGTCAGTCTACCTTGCGATGTATCGTATCCTTGAAGGCGGTGCAGACGAGTTGTGGAGCGTGAGGTGGACTGCACATGCCGTCTGGATACAAGGTACAGATACTCGGGGATTGTGTTGTCTTACAGGATCGCAATGAGTACAAGTCATCCATGTTTTACTACTAGCGCTTCACCCCATACAGCTGATCACAAACATATACAAGCTCGATTGTTGATAAACGGCAAATCTGAACTCGGTCAGAAGCAATCAATAATCGATGGTGAAATGAACCAAATATCGATTCCCTTCTGGTAGGTTTGCCCCATAAACGGTCAGCAGCAGGTACGCTACAGCGGCAAAAAGCGTTTATCGAATTGTCGACGACTGATATGATAATTTGCGAAGCGATCGATCGATTGGCACTGGACTCATTGTTTGCTTTCTGCACGTTGTGGTGTACATACACGAACGACACGTGATGCTCGGTAACAGTTTGTGATATGTTGTGATCACTTATCGATCTGCGTATCGCTCGCTAGTACTAGAAGATTTTGGTTTCCCGAGACGATTGAATACCGTTGAAGATACGCTCGGCTCGCATGTGACAAGCAAATTTCGTCGAATGGTGGTCCTCTGTGCGGCCGATCTATCAAGGTGACCAAACAGATCATGATAGACGGGCGGTGAGGTCGAGTCGGTCGAGACGGTAAGGTAGCATGCATGGCATTGCTGACGACGACGATGTTCGAACTCCGCCAATACGATGAGGGAAGAAGGCGCTTGTGACTCGAGCGAAGGGTTCTTGCGTTAGCCACAAAGATCGGCAGACATGCGTGAAGAGTGGCGTCAGAAAGCCTCAGTGGTGGCGGAGTTGCAGTAAAGAAGGAAGTCACGAGTACGAGAGAAGCTTGGATGCGATGACCGACAGGAAGAATGAACTTTTACCTACCTTACAGTATGAGCTCCTGTCTTGTCGAAACATCGAAGATCCAATCGTTGCACTGATCTGTTACGACCGTCCTTCCTTGTACGAGTACTGTGTTGCTGGCAGATGCCTAGCCAAAATGATCGAGGACACAGCGCATCGGTCTTGATGGCTGGAAAAGCGCGAGGTTCCACATGCTCAGATCAGCAGCAGGCGCTCCATGATATATCCAGTACAAATATAGGCTCTCGTCAGGATGATATCCTCAGACTCGTATAAGTGTTACCACGGCCACGACTTTTAAAGGTTTGAATTGCTTGTGCTCTGGGTCGAAACTGTCCATGTAAAGTCCAAAAGCTTTATCCGACCGTTCGACGAGTGTCAAAACGGCAACCCGAGACAGACGGGACTGGCGGATCCGGCTATGTGTTTTTGTGCTTCGAATCGAGATCAACACGATATCAAGCCGGTTGAGGTGTCAGAGCATTGAGTTCTTGGCAAGCTCGGTCCATTGACGGTAAGGTGACAAAGTTTGGCCGACAGCACACTTGAGCAAGGCACGAGATATCGAGCAAACCTACACAATAGAGGCGGCCAGAATCATTGATGTTGGTATGGGCCACGGTCTGGGTAACAGCATGCATTGTTGTCTGTCTCTGATACAGCAAAAAGAAGCTTGACAAAAACATTTGTTAGCAGTGGGCGAGAGGGGTTCCTGACATCCACTTGTGCTCCCTGCTCTGAAACATGGCGCACTCTATATCGGTCAACTGATGCAGTGACGGGGAGGCGGTTACAGAAGATGCAAGGCAAGCCCTGTACGGCCATGAAGATAGACAAGAGGTGTGCGAATCGATGGTATTATTCGGATTATGATACAGTAGGCCTGCGGCAAGGTGAAGATTGGCAGTTGCTGACGGTCCATCGCAATTACCTTACCGTGCACCAAGCCGCTAAAGAACCAACATGGCAATTACATGGGATAATAAAGCTGGAAAGAAGAATAGCGGTTCACGTCCGGGTAGTGTCGATCGTCCGCTTTCGCGATCATCTTCGGCGGCATCGATACCTTACCGTGACCGGTATAGCGTTCGAACCCTCGTTCCGCTATCCTTTTCCTTCCCTCTCGGTGCACAAATCGGCCTCTTGCATGAAGCAGAGCATCTCACAGTACACCGTCAGAGTTCCACAACGCTGCCCGCTTTACTTCAACCTCTCCATCCCACTCAACTTCTTCAATTCCACCTTCTGGTCCCGACATTCGACTTTGCTGGCAAACTCGTCAACACCTCTTTCAATTCACTCGTCCTACTAACTTACGTGCTCTGCTCTGCTCTGCTCTTTCAACTCCGGCTGACTTCTCCGCACCACCGCCACATCTCGGATCGTCACCACTACATGTACATGACCTAGGTTTACATCACTACTACAATCCTGAAGAACTCTCACCTCCCCAGCCATTCTCCGCCCCAGAAATCTATCGTTGTTGCATGAACCATATTTTCAACCAATCCTACGTCGGTCTAGTCATGCACATGCTGCGATAGTAAATCCTGCGCTTCAAAAGTCCGGTTTTATTCTCCTCACATCTCGACCTTCTTCCAACCTCACCAGCCCAGGCTGAGGCAAGCCTGTTTGCTGTGTCGGACTTCCCCTCATCACTTGGCTTCACCTACTTCGAAAGATATACCGCCACACCCGCCATGCCTTCTTCCAACCATTTCTCGTGTCGGTCGGCACTCATCCTCGCTGTCTCCATGGCGTACTTTAATCGAGGAAAGGCCTTGACTCAGACTCTGTGTTCTGGTCAGAACACCGGTAACCTTTCTAATGCTGGTAAGTATACCTGTCTTTTTTCCTGGTCTGCCGCTCTCCCTTACTAAGCGTACCACCAGTCAGTAACAACTACCAATCCAACGGTGCTTGTCACGACAGCTGCCAGTCCTACGCCTTTGCCATTGTCCAGTACCAGAACTGCTGGTGCTCCAACTACGCCCCTGCCGACACCGTCAGCGTCGGTCAATGCAATGTGCCCTGCCCAGGTTATCCTTACGAGAACTGCGGCAACCAGGCCCAAGGCCTCTTCGGATATATTCAGTTGAATCAGCCGTCTGGAACAATAGGAGGAAGCTCTTCTGTCGCCACCAGCACACAGCCATCGAGCACACAACCATCGAGCACACAACCATCGAGCACGCAACCTCCGGTAAGTCTTTCCACATTCTCGTACAAAAGTGCTCCCAGATCGGCCAATGTCTTGATCAATCGCTCTATTCATCTTTCTCCAAAACCCATGTATGTTGATAAGTATATGTGCAGACCTCCTCCGCACCACCCTCGATCTCTTCGACCCCACCGACCACAGTATATAAGACATCCACTCAGGTATCTACATCGATCATCTCGCGGTCACCTTCCGTGATCTATTCCACCGTAATACAAGTATGCGGTCGCCGTTTTCTTCTTTGATGATTTCGCCCAAGACAGTTGCTGATTGTGAAACACAGGCCGCTCCAACTACCAGCACAACATCCTCATCGGTCCCGTCTTCATCATCAGTCTCACCTACCTCGACCTCCACGACCTCCGCAGTCCCAATCGCGGTCGCGACCAGCAGTTCTTCTTCCGAAAGCCAGGTCATGACTACGCCTCCGCCCGTCACCACAACACAAGTCGTCACTCTTTCAGGAGCAGTCGTTACACAGACCGTCACCTCTACTCCGAGTCCATACGCAAACCCAAACGCTGTCAACCTAGTGCCTCAGCGGAAAGAGAGCAACAACAACGCAGGCGTCATCGCTGGAGCTACTGTTGGCGCTGTTCTCGGTTTCCTTGCGCTGCTAGCCCTCATCTTCTTTTTGTTCAGGAGACGCAGAAACGACACCGACTCGACCCACAACCGTATGACAAGGAACGCTAGCGTTCTGAGCAGGGCTGGCTTACTCTCGTCTGCTCATCCACACGACGCAGAGAAGAACTACGACGAAACGTCTTATTCTCAAACACCCGGCAATCGTGCTTCGCTGCTTCACAATGCAGAGGACATTGGTCCCATTGCTGCGCCAGCTGGAGTCTACGACGGCGGAGTCCAAAGAAGCAGGAGGGACAGCAGACCTCTTGTCTACGACCAACGACTCAACCCACATGCGTTGATGCAGAACTACGACCTCAATGGTAGTCATGCAAGTATCAATACCATGCAAGATCAGCACGACTACTCACGCCCTCTTGGTATTACCAATCCAGATATTGCTCACGATGTCTAAGGCTTCTTGGTCGTCAGTCAATACGAACTCATCAGAGACAAAGTCATACACCGGTCGAGATTCGCAATCCGCAGAACGACCAATGTACAGCGTCACAGACCACTGTGGGTTCAACTCCTTTTTGATCCAATTTTCATCTTAGCCGGCGCCACGGACTGGATATTATCGCCTACTCTTTTCCTCAGTCGACTTGACCTTATCCGACGTCTTGCGAACCGCCATCATATTCGTGGTGGCAACTGACGTTGAAGGACTCACTTTTACCTTTTCGCGTTCGCATATACCCCCCACGCATTTGATGCAGTCATGATTTTCATTTTCCAGTCGAGCGGACCTACCAGGTGGTGGGGTCTCAAGTGTACGATAGGAGGACACAGAGCAATTTTGTACAGATACGTCGGGACGCGACAAGCGACGACGGCATGCATAGTAGTATTTTTTATAGACAATGAATTGAGATGATTCATCTCTTCACCTACGCTTAAATCGTCTCGACTTCTGATATCAACGATCTCATACCCCGACTCGTTACACAATCTCATTACCTTCCCCGTCCTCTGCCTCTACCACCTCTAAACCCACCACCGCCGAACTCCGCTCCGCCATCAACAAGCACATCCCCGTCCTCAAATGTAAACCTCCTCAGGCTGTCCAGGCCTCTACCGAGGTAGTCACCTCGATTCCTCTCTCTGTCCCTCACAGCATCCCAGTCTCTACTCGTCAATCTCTTCATCTCATCGAGTCGGCGATCCACCAACGAGGCCGACACGGGCAGGTAGTAGAGTTTCGGTTTCGAAGTCGTCGACGGAAAGAGAGAGTCCAGCTCCGCGGTCTGCGGCGGCGGTTGTTGCTGGCCCGGAGGCGATCGTGCTCTGTTATCAGAAGTCAGAGGCGGGCTCTGGCGCCGCGAAAACGTGGGCTGTGTCGGCGTCGATGCGCCTGCGTCTGCGCCGCGTGGCCCGAGCGGTGGTGCCAGCGCTGTCGTCGTCGCTGAGGCCTCGACTAGTTCTGCCACTGCTTCTCCATCATCGGATGTGTGGTAGACCACTTCCCAGCGCTTGGCTTGCGATGGTCGGCTCCCTGATGTGGAGACCTCGGTTGAGATCCACTCGTCGACTTTGTCCGAGGGGATGAAGTCGATCCAGAGGGCTTTGCGCGTTGGCTCCGGTGGCCAGACGCGGTTGTGCAGGGCGTTGCGGACGCGTGACGCAGTGGTCACCGTGCTGAAGTGGATTAAAGCGTGCGTTCTGAGCGCATCTACGTGGAAGTTCTGGATCGGGTCGAAGGGTGATAATGAGGACGACGATGGTGGTGCGGCGGATTGAACGAGATGCTCTCTCAGTCCGGCTGGGTTGATGGGTCGTATCAGGTTGCGGATGTACAGAGCGCTGGTGGCATGGTGGATGGCTGGTGAAATCAACGTCTCCATCTCGACGTCTTCGAGGGGCTGAGGTACTACTGGTGCGTCTGCTGGGGGCTGAAGAAGATCTGTGTATCGGCGGTCATTGGGACTACCACGAACCTGTCTCGGCGAAGACGGACGTCTCGCTGCCCGGTGCGCCGGCTCTGCGTCGTTCATGACTGTGTCGTTCTGGCTGGAAATGTTCATTACGTCGTCAGTGCTGGCCATAGGTAGGACTCTCGCTGTGCTTTCGTCGTCTGCCCGAATTGGTTCCACTGGCACCGGCGCATCTCTCATCACTTCCTCTACATGTACAACCTCGTCGTTGGTCTCTTTGAGCTTCTTCGATATTGAGTCACGCGACACTGGAGGGGTGGCGCTTCGTCGTTTGCGCTTCTTGCTGTCGTCCGGTATTGTCGTCGCGATCGTCGGCTGCTCCTCTACTGGTTCCTTCGACGGTAAGGGAGCTGGATCTGATAGATCTTCAATTGGTGCTGCATCCACTGTCGGTAGTGCGCTCTGCTCTGATACCGGTCCTTCTGACACCTTCTGATCTGCAACTTCTTCCGAATCTACCTCAACCCTCGGCTCTTGTTGGTCCACAGTACCAGTAATTTTATCGCCGTCTCCATTGGTCGCTCCGGTTCCAGCAGTCTCTTCCGGCGCAGTCTCCGAGACTTCTGCTTGTGTCGTCAAATCTTCCCCTTCATTGACAGTCTCTTCTGCTTGCAGTGCAACATTCAAAGCCTCCGGTCCAGTTTCTGCGCTTTCTATCCCTTCTGCGTCCTTAGAATTATCGTCCTCAACTAAGCGATCGATGATATCTTGCTTGCGCGAAAGTTTCGTGGTGGGAATGCTCCGTCGTTTAAGCTCTTCTCTTAATTCCGTGACCTTGAGAGTGTCGTAGTCGGTCGCCATATTGATTCTGCCCGATTCGAGAGATACTACCAAATATATTGAAGGATAGACGTCGGCATTAACAAATGTGCCGTCAATTGTGAAGAGATACTATAATTACATGTACTCGAAGTGAATTATTTGCGGAGCCGCGACGCGACGTCACAGGCACAAGAGCCAAGCATGTGAGGAAGACAGTACTGTATAAGGAGGCTGAACGGATAGAAACCATGGTGTGAACATCTGTATAATGCGGTGTTCTACCATGTTTTCTTAAGAGATTGTGTTTCAGCCTAGGACAATGCTCTATATTAAGCTGCTCGAATTGGTCGTGTAATAAATAAATTAGTAAAGTGACCCTTGATTGATGCTATCGGAACGTGCCGTTGACTGGGCGGCTGCGACAGTTTATAGTATACACCACCCATTCATTGTATTGTTGTCAGATAATTGTTGCATACTTTGGTACATCCACATCCCAGTACCTCAACCAATTCCGGCTTCGGTTCGCAGTCGCCTGAGTTTAAACGTAGCAATCGAGATTAGCCACATCCTTACGCTATTGTCCTATCTGTGCCGAGAGGCATTATACCACCGTCACGATGAGCAAAATGTGGGAGGTATGGCGCTATCACAAGAAACGACAGCTCGGAAGATAGGGTGTGCTGACCCGCGCAGGTCGATCCGGAGACGAGGAGTAAGCTGGTCGAGATATCAAAGACGAACGAGAACAGCCGATGTGTGGACTGTGGCGCCCCAAGTCCTCAATGGGTGAGTGATCACGCGACCTCGAAGCTGCGGACACTGTAGAGTCGAGAAGGCCAAGCCCATTTTTCAATGCCTGGACTTGGACGAGCTTCACCGGCCATCTACGTACTAACACATCTCAAGGCGTCTCCTAAATTCGGCATCTTCTTCTGTTTATCCTGCTCTGGAGTACATCGTTCTCTCGGTGTCCACATATCCTTCGTTAGGTCAATCACCATGGACTCGTTCAAAGTCAGCGAGGTGGAGAGAATGTCCAAAGGAGGAAACAAGCCATGGAAGGACTTCTTCGACGCACATGCAAGCAACAAGATGGAGGGTAGGACATTCGAGGACTGCACGATTCAAGAGCGTTACGACAGCGAGGCGGGAGAGGAATGGAAAGAGCGTCTCACGGCAAAGGTCGAGGGGAAAGAGTACGTTCCAGGCACAAGGACCGCCAATGTGGTGAGAAAGCCAAAGGCAGAGGTCGAAGCGGGCAACATCAGCAGAAGCAGCACGCCCCTGAGCAGATCAGGAACTCCATCACAGACAAGTGGGCCACAGAAACCAGTGAATCCGACACAGAAGGCACAGAACGAGGCTTACTTTTCAAGAATGGGTGCCGAGAATGCGAACAGACCCGCGGACCTCCCACCAAGCCAAGGTGGTAAGTTTGCTGGATTCGGGAGCGAGCCAATGCCGTCGAGAAGTCCTGCTCCAGGGGCTCCACCGGCGATTGACGATTTTCAAAAAGACCCAGTGGCCGCTTTGACAAAGGGTTTCGGTTGGCTGGGAAGCACTGTCAGCAAGCAAGCGAATGCCGGATACACTGGGTGGTTAAAGCCCAATCTCGAGAAGGTGAGTTTCTGACGCGGAGCTCTGCGAAATCATTGCTAATTTTGTTATCAAGCTTGCTGAGAGTGATCTTGCCGCACAGGCTAGAATACAGGCAGGCCAGTTGGGCCAGAACCTGCAGGGAGGCACAAAAACCGTGGCAGAGACCTTCAACCGTTTTGTAGAAGGTGATGATCGAATGGCGCCAAGGGCAGGAGGCAAAGCACCTGAGAAAGCAGACTTCTGGGATTCGTTTGGCGCACCTCCCGCCGGTCCAGCTAAGGACAAGCAGTCCTTCTGGGATGATTTTGCGGCTGCTGGAGAGGTCGCACAGCAAAAGGCCGCGAAGCCAACTAGCATCGGTACGAGCGCGATGAAGAAGCCTGCGCCAGGAGGGGCCGGTAAGAAAGACGACGATGCGTGGGGTGACTGGTAGCCGGACGTGATAGACGATATACATCAACAGAAAAAATCCACCAATACAGTTCGAACTACTCTCGAGTGTATCTATACAATCAGCAAATCATATGCTACAATGCGTCTATATCGCGCCCAACTCCTTGAGCTTGCCGATGAGGCCATCGACATCCTCTACCTTTCCACCACCCTTGCGCGGCGGCGGCTCAACGACCTTGATCGTCTTCAGCCTCTGCTTGATGTCAACGCCCATATCCTCCATCGTCTTTTTGATCAAAGGCTTCTTCTTCGCCTTCATGATATTCGGCAAACTAGCATATCGAGGCTCATTCAACCTCAGATCCGTCGTGATGATCATCGGCAGCTTCGCCTTGACAGTCTCAACACCACCATCCACCTCTTTGGTAACCTCGACCTCGTCGCCCTTGACCTCGACCCGACTCGCCTGTGTCGCCTGCGCCCATCCCAGTAGCCCGGCCAACATCTGTCCCGTCTGGTTGCTGTCGTCGTCGATACTCTGCTTGCCGAGGATGACGAGGTTGCGGTCTTCGTCCTTGACCACCTTGGCGAGCAGCTTAGCTACGCCCAGTGGCTCGATGTCGGCTTTGTCCTCGACGACGTGAAAGGCTCGGTCGGCACCCATGGCCATGGCTGTGCGGAGGATGTCGGCGCTTTTGGCAGGTCCGGCGCTGAAGGCGAGGATGTCGTCCACGGGGACCTTGCGTTCGCGAAGGCGTACTGCTTCTTCGATTGACAGCTCGTCAAAGGGGTTCATGCTGTGTTTGAGACCATTGGTGTCGACTGCGGTTTGCGTCTTGTTGATGCGAGGTTTGAGCTGGTAGGCTGGTCAGTATTCAAGCCGGGTGATGTGGTCGTCTTGCGCCGTACCGTGTAATCAACGACCCGCTTGACGGGAACCAGGATACGTAGGCTAGTCATCTTTGAGATGTTATACCTGCAGTAAAGAGATGACGAAGATGGTTTAAAGGTTTCAAGCGAGAGTTCGTCTCAGAACGGGCTCGGGCATCTTGCGGGGATTCATGCCTCGGCCGCACAAACGCCACGGTCAGGCGCTGCGGTCCAGATGCACGCGAGTCACAAATAGAGAATGAATGATTGGAACATGGTTCATGAAATCATAAAAGCGTGGAAAAGAGGATTGAAATTCAGCGCTTTTCCGTCATTAACTAGTGATACATATTCTAAAGGGCTTCATCATAAATGCTGTCCTTCAGAAGCTTCAGAAGAGGCAAAATTGCCATGAGGGTGTTTTAGTATTTATGTTGTCACAAGACTGCAAGCGGTGAGAATGTGTCAGGCCGAGCGACATAACATGCTGCAGATATTGCTTGGCAAAAGAGTGGATGGATTGGTCGATGTTGGGTAAGGGTCGGTGCGTGAGTCGAACGAGGAAGCAAGGATTCGTGGATCGAGGTCGTCAAATACTGGTCGTTTAGGTAGAGGCGACGGCAGCGGCGGTGCTGGCAGAACCCTCAGCAGTGGATGGCTTGCCGTCGGTCTCTGGAATATCACCCTCGAGGGCATCATTTGGGTCCTCGTCCTCCTTGCCCGGGCTGTCGATTGCGACCTTAACAGCAATCTCGCGGCCTTCGATCTGCTTGCCGTTCATATCGGCGCAGGCCTTCTGCTGCATCTCCTCGGTTGCAAGAGTGACAAAGCCAAAACCACGGCCCTTGCGAGGCTCGTTGCGTGCCTGGAGCTTGCGGATCATGAACTTTGGAATTGGGCGAAGGGCGATCTTGGCCGAGGATGGGTTGTAGTCTGCAAACAGCTCAAGAAGCTTCTCCTCGCGGAGGTCGTATGGGAGGTTGGCGACCATGACCTTGGTCTTTGATGCGACACCGTCCTCTGGTGGGCCGCGCTGCTTGCGTGGGCGGAGAGCGGCGCTCTTGCCAGTCTTTGATGGGTCGACAGTGATGGCGTCAGCGTCACCAGGAGCGGCGGTCAAGGCCTCATTGGTGGTCTCGGTCAAGCCAGCAGCTTGGCCGGGAACGTTGGTTGGGGTGCCATTAGTAGGAGCGGCCTCGGTGGTCTCGTCAGCACCGTTACGGGCCTATGCTTGTCAGTATTGCAAGGACTCTGTGGTGTGCTTGTTCCACTTACGCCGCGTGGAGCACGTCCACCACGTCCACCTCTAACTCTGTTGCTACGTCCGCGACCACGGGTGGACGAACGACGGCGTGTACCCTCTCCACCTGTTTCTGCCTGCTCGCCGGCTGGCTCTGGCTTGCGAGCGAGTTGAACTGAAACCTTACGGTCGAGGATGGTCTTGCCGTTCAGCTCAGCGATGGCGCGCTCAGCCTCGGTTGGGGTGGAGACGTCAACGAAGGCGTATCCGACTGGGCGGGTGGTGCGTGGGTTGGTTGGAATTGAAGTAGTCTCACTGGAAAGCGTGTTAGTCTTGAGATCAAAGCTGTCGCGTGACTGCCTTGACGGAGCTCGAGTGATCGCATGACGCAGTCACAAATTCGCGCCTGCCAAAACAGTCGGATGAAACGTACACAAGGTATTCCTTGAAGAAGTCCTTCAACTCTCCCTCAGTGGTCGCGTATGCGAGGTTTCCAATATAAAGTCTCCTACCCTCGGCGGCGCTGGCAATGACGGCTTCGTTTTGCGAGGCGTTGATAGGCTCGCCTCCTGCACCGACGGTGGTGCCTTCAGCGGTGTTGGTTGGCTCGTTGAGGGTAGTGTTTGCCATTTGGGCGGTTGCGGCTTCGACGGACATGGTGAAGTTGTAGTTTTGCAGAGTTGATGACACGAGAGTGACGTGAAAGGTACTCGGAAAGTGATGTCGAGTACTTGAATGCGTGTAAGGATTTAAGAAACTGTGCTGTCCTGGTAGAGCCTTGTGGTCTGCCTGTGAACGGTACGGAGAGGTTGATTGTCGAGACCGCCGGTCGTGGTGGAAACTGAGATTGAAGAGGGAGAGTTGGTTATTGGGTAGCTAGGTGCCCGAAGAAAGCTTGTGATTGATTGCTTGAGCTGTGATGGATTGAGGTGACAGTGTCTTGTGAGTGGAAAGGTAAAGAATCAAATGACAGCGAGGGCGAAATTGTAGGTTACGCTGGAACTGGGCAGCAACGCGCCAACCAGGCAAGCTCATCCCTGCGGCCCTGCTCCTGCCTGCCAGGGAGCGAGAAATTGTGTCTGTGCGCCTAACGCCGCTTCCCATTCCGATTGGCAGGCAAGCAACTGCCCCGGCCGCTGCGCAGATTATGGCAGGAGCTGCACACGACCGCAAACCGCGAGCGGCACACCGCGTCAGGCTTGGCAGGGTCCGAGGCAGGAACTGGATATTCTGTCTCGTGCTACGACAGGAACACTTGATACAACGACGATTACGCAAGATTAACCTCAAGTACGACCTGCACCATTATTGCTCGTGCGACTGCGTCTTGATTCCTGCTCTCGCTCGTGAAAACTACAAGGTAGGCGCTGAATGTCAGCAGCAAACGGCAGCGATAATCGTACCGCATCGCCACTTTCAGATGGGTAGGCAATCATCTTGTAGCCGCTTGTGGTCCGATGGGTGCTGATGGCAAGCAGCGAGCTGAAGCAGCGGACTGCCCTGGTCTTGTATGGATCAGAGACTGGCAACGCACAAGATGTGGCGGAAGAAATTGGCCGCTTGACACAGCGTCTTCGATTCGACACCACTGTACTTGACCTGGATTCGATAGAGATTGTAGGCTTTCCAGATCATACACGCGTGCTATATGCTCATGCCTTGTGCAGCTTGATCTTCTCAAACACACCATCGTCGTCGTTGCCCTGTCCACCACCGGCCAAGGTGAATTTCCTCAGAATGCACGATCATTTTGGCGAGTCCTGCTCAGCCGACGTCTTCGGTCTGGGGTTTTGAAGCGCGTCAACTTCACTACATTCGGTCTTGGTGACAGCTCTTACCCAAGGTACAACGTCGCCCATCGTATGCTTCATGGGCGCATGTTGCAGCTCGGTGCGCAATTGTTTTGCACGAGAGGTGAGGGCAATGAACAACATCCAGAGGGCCACAGTGCCGGCTTCCGGGACTGGATTGTAGACTTGAAAGACAGCCTGCTCCAGCATTTCCCGCTACCTGACCGCCTCGAGGTGATTGCTGAGGGTACGTTCATCGAGCCAAAATGGAAGCTGGAACAGACGCAACATGAGCAAGTTGCCTCTGCCAATGGCTCTACGAACATACACGGAGGTCTCGATCTGGGTGTAGTTCCAGACGGCAGTCTGATCCCGGTAAAGGACAGCATCACCGCAACGCTTGTTGGCAATCCTCGCCTTACCCCTGAGGACCACTTCCAGGATGTTCGCTTGATGGACTTTGAGTTCCCGCAACCTCAAACTTACGGTCCAGGAGCGGTAGCGGTGATATATCCCAAGAACTTTCCGCAGGACGTCCAGCAGTTCATTGAAATCATGCATTGGGAGCATGTGGCCGACATGCCTCTCAAGCTTGTATGCACTGACCTAGGAGCGTCTCGTATGTCTCCATCTCCTCTACGTCACGTCGACATTTCCTTGAGTACCTTGACTTTGCGTTTGCTCTTGACCAATTATCTTGATATTTTGTCCATTCCACGGCGATCATTCTTTGCCACGTTGGCGTATTTTGCAAAAGAAGGGAATGAGGATGAACAGTATCAGAAAGAGAGAATTCTGGAGCTTGCCAATCCAGAATTGATCGATGAGCTGTGGGACTATACCACTCGTCCGCGCCGAACAATATTGGAGGTCATGCCGGACTTTCCTACCGTTGACATCCCGTGGACGTACGCATTGAGTGTACTGCCGATCATGCGAGGCAGACAGTTCAGCATCGCAAGCGGTGGTGCCTTGAAGCATCTATCCTCTGGCAATGGTCATGTTCAGCTGCTTGTAGCTATTGCAAACCCACCCAACCATATTATCAAATATCGAAAACGCTTCGGTGTTTGTACAAGGTACATTGTAACTCTCCAGGCTGGCCAGAAGATCAACATTGGCATGCAGCAGGGTTATTTGAACGTGAAGCCGGACGAGGTGGAGTCTCCTGTGGTGCTGATAGGTCCTGGTACTGGTGTTGCTCCGATGCGCAGTATGATCTACGAGCGACTGAGATGGTCCGAAGAGGGCGGAAACGCGTCCAGCAAGCCACTGGACGGTACTGTCTTGATCTATGGCTGTCGCAACAGAGGCGCCGACTACTTCTTCAATGATGAGTGGTCGCAGCTTGAGAGCAAGGGCCTGCAAGTGTTTGCGGCGTTTTCTCGCGACAAAGACCAGCCAAGGGAGTATGTCCAGGATGTCGTCCGCAGGCAGTCGGCGCTCATTCATGAGTTGCTGGTCAACCGGATGGGCAAATTATACATCTGCGGATCGTCTGGCAACATGCCCAAGGGTGTTCGACAGGCTCTTGTGGAAGTTTTGCAGGAGCGCGGACGACGGAACGAAGCAGATGCTGAAGCGTATCTCGACGACATGGAGAAGAGCGGAAGATACAAGCAAGAGACATGGTGATCAACGACAGGAGTGCTCTGGCTTGATCGTGTAATTCAATATTGGCCGAATTTTAGGTCAAGCCCCACTTGTAGGTTGTCCAGGCTGCAATGCTGCAAGCAAGCTGTGCTGTAGTAGTCCACGTGCCGATGTTTTTCGACTGCACATAGCACTACGTTGAGGCGCTTCAACACCACGAACGCGACACGGACGACATAGCGGAGCAGCGCATATGCCAGTACTTGGGAAGGCAGGACGTGGACTACCAGATCAGACGATGAGCATCTATCCTACTGGTGCAATGGGTAAGGTTTTCGAGGCTTTCGAGACCGACTTTCTTCATCTGTACAATTTGGCCAACCAATCGACTGCCACCGAGAAACCCAACAAAGCGACCGGACGGACCTTGGTCGCATGCACGTGTAAATGCGGATGCGCCGGGGACTCGACCTCGTCGCCAGCTTATTCATTATTCACTAAAGCTTTCGAGACGGACTTCCTCCACCTATACGATTTGACCAACTAGTCAACTGTTTGTTTCCAGGTATCTCAACAAAGCGACTGGATGGACCCCTCAAGCATACAACATCACGCCTTCCGATTCGCGCGTTGAATACGGCAATGGAGGGTTTGGCGGCCGCTTATGCGAACGGTTTCTTGAGCGACAGTGCCTTCAGGTTGGAGGACGATTCTTCGTACCATGATCGCGGCTTCCAGGAGCCTTGACTGGCATGCAGGTTTGGGGGCGGAACATATTGGGGGCTACTTAGGGAACACTTTGGTGACCACTTCGCTGGCTATGCTTGAGGGACTATTATGAGAGCAACGAATATACACAGATCTTGAGCATATTGCTAGCTCAAACGCTCCACAAAGACCATGAGCATCCCTAGGCATGCTGTATGTTGGTGTTGTACGTTTGTGTAATGCTACACTTCAAGCAAATCCCGTTCCCCTGTATTTTATTGATTACACAGCATCGTTTCATGAATAATCAACCCGAAAATCTGGGGTCAGTCTCCGCAGAGCCGCACGAGCCGCATGCACGGGGAAAAGTCATGTCGTCACAAAGCAGAGTGGAGCGTCGGGCTGTGGAAAGGAGTTGCCTGCTCGATCGTTTATCTGCGGAAGTCGTGGTGCTTGATAATCAACGAGTCTCTGTGTTAGTAGCCTTCTTTTCAGGAACCCCGATCGTCACAAAATTCCAGCGTGTCTCTGCATTATTATTCAGACATTGATTTCCAAGCAAGATAACCTCGACCTATTACCAACGCTATAATCAGATTTGGGTTGCGGCTACATCATCACGATCCACACTCAACCGGCAACAGAATACCGACTCCGACATCTTATTATACTCGCAAACACCTCGTGCCATCTTGCTGCAACCGCCAACTTAACCTTCTTTTGTTTCTTTCAATACCCAGTCGACTACTTTCTGGTTATCTGACTTGTCACACTATGAGTTCATGATATTCTGAACCCTATATCTGACGACCGCGACATCCGCTTGACGTACATTCAAGGCACAACGCCCTAATTCACCGTTCGGAGATAAGCGAGCAACATCGGTGGAAAGAAACACAAAACCACATAGTAACATGGCGGAAGAACCGACTCCAGATGCAGCCTTCGCTGCCGAGGCCGACATCGACCACAGGACTATGCGCGGCAGCGGAAAGAACGCCCACGTAGGACATACTGGCGAAGAGCTGACTGTCGAGGCACGAGGAGGCATTGACTCAAGATTCTCAGAAGACCTTGGAGAGGATTCGCCGCTGTTGGGAAACAACAAGGCTTCCGACGAGCAAGAGCAAGAGCAAGACCAAGGACACTGGAGCGGAGATGACTTCAAAGATCTACCATGGCACAAGCGACCTTCGCTTTTCTGGGTCTTGTTCCCTTTCTTCATTCTGGCCGTCTCTTTCGGTGGTATCATTGCACCCCGAGTTAACCTCATCTTGAACCTTATCTGTCGGGAGTACCTCGAAGAACAAGAGACGCAGATGCCGGGCTTTCTCCACGCTCCGGTCATCTTCGAGGGAGCCAACCCGCAATGCCGCATTCCGGCCATTCAATCACGAGCTGCCCAGTTCACTCTCTACGGTAACCTGATCGCCGGACTGCTCTCAGCATTCACAAGCGCAAAACTCGGCGCCCTGTCCGATCGCTATGGACGAACCAAGATGATCGCTCTGACCAGCATGGGATCTCTGGCCGGCGACATCTTCGTCATCATGGCTGCCACCAAGCCGGACACATTTCCTGTCAACTGGATTCTGGTCGGATACGCCCTCGATGGTATTTGTGGGTCTTTCACCACTGCATTTGCTCTCGTGCATGCATACGTTACCGACTGTGTCCAGCCAGCTTATCGCAATGTTGCATTTGGATACTTTCACGCTTGTCTTTTCACCGGAATCGCTGTCGGCCCGCTCGCTGCCGGATTCTTGACCAAGCAGACTGGAACGCCCGTTACCTCGTTCTATATCATGCTTGGTGTTCATGTCTTCTTCATGTTGTGGGTAGGATTCATCACACCAGAGTCACTGTCCAAGTCTCGCCAGATGAAAGCCCGGGAACTGCACGATGAGCAGAACCGAGCCTCGTCGCACGACTGGATTGACTATGTGCGTCAGGCCAACGTGTTTGAGCCGCTCAAGGTTCTCTGGCCGCAAGGACCTGGCTCAACACCTGCAATCCGCCGTAATCTCGTCATTCTGGCCGCTGTGGACACTATCCTGTTCGGTGTTGCAATGGGCAGCATGACCGTCATCCTCATCTACACCAACTACCAATTCGGCTGGGACACATACGAATCTTCCGTCTTCCTGAGCATCGTCAATTCCTTCCGCGTATTTTGCCTGATCGCAGTCCTGCCGTTGATCACACGTCTTGTGCGGGGCAAGCCGGTCAAGAACCCATCGAAGAAACACGAGGGCTCAGACACGTTCGAACTTGTCATCATTCGCTTCGCAGTCTTCTTTGATACCCTCGGATACTTGGGCTATGCACTGGCTCGCACCGGGCCGCTCATGATCTTTTCCGGCGTTGTGGCCTCGATCGGTGGAATCGGCTCGCCTACCCTGCAGAGCTCGTTGACTAAGCACGTTCCACCTGAGAAAACTGGCCAGCTGCTCGGCGCTGTGGGACTGCTGCATGCGCTCGCTAGAGTCGTCGCGCCCACTGTGTTCAACGCCATCTACTCGGCTACCGTCGGTGGTTTCACTCAGGCTGTCTTCGTATGCTTGACGGCCACCTTCGGTGTTGCTTTTATTTTCTCGTTGTTCGCTAGACCTAAAGGTATGTTTCTTCACTGAACTAAGAATTGAACAACGATGCTGACCCGTACAGTTTTTCTTTTAGACACTACTTCTAGCCAGGTTGGCGACGAGGGCGAGACTACGGTCTCCGAGGCGGTCGGAAGAGACTAGACTCATTGATAGACCGGTCATCATCATATCAGGCGTCTTTTGTAATACTATTCATCGTAACGATTAAGACTAGCACACTCGGGCATTTCATGACACGACCAGTATAATGCATTTAGGAGTAGGAATTGGCATGAGAACTATGATTAAATTTATGCCTATGCACGAGCTACGAGACAACCTATAAAAGAGCATCCTGCTGCGCGAAAAACTTTTTGGACGCCAAACACTTCGCGTTCTTGCAGTCAGGACACCTGAGACCCAGGGCCTTACTGCACGCATGTCCGCTCTCCAAATGCTCCTTCGCAAGATCAGCCAGACCCTGAATGAAAACTGGGCTGCCGTTCAGACTCTCCGCTCTCTTGACACCGGTGGAGCCCAGCTCCTCGGCCTCGGCGATGATTTCCCTGTCGACTTCAAACAGCGTCTCAATGTGGTCAGAGGTAAAAGCAATAGGGATCAACAACAGATCGTGATGGCCTCTCTTGACATAGTTCTTGACGGTGTCGCTCGTCTGCGCGCCCAACCACGCACTCGGTCCGACCTGTGACTGCCAAACCAGACGGTGCTGGTTCTTGAATCCGAGACGAGTCTGCACTGCGTGCACCGTTGCCGCGACTTCAGCAGGGTAAGTATCACCTCTGTTGACGACGCTCATAGGCAGCGAGTGTGCCGAGAACAGCAAGATGACGTTGTCCCTCTTCTCCTCTGGGTACTCCAACAGCTTGGCCTCGATGTTCTGCGCGAACGCCTCCACGAGTCCGGTGTGTGTGGGCCAGCGGTCGATGACACTCCACCTGATGGCCTTACTCTCGTCGACCTCCTCGCCTGCCTTCTTCGTCTCCAGCTTTTGACGCCATTTCCACAACTCATTCAAACTCGATCCTGTCGTGCTGCACGAGTACTGTGGGTACTGTGTGAACGCGACCGCGCGACCACCTTTGCCATTACCGAATCCGTCCTTGAAAAGTTGTGCGTACATGGTCTCTGTAAGTGGCTCGGCGTAGCGGAAGGCGACGTATGGGATGTGCGGCGCTGTCTCTGGCGATATGCGGTCAAGGATCTTGCACATTTCCGCGTTCTGGTACTCGCTCCATTTGCGAATCGGTGAACCTCCGCCAATCTCTGCGTATTGCTTCTTGATTTTTGGTGTTCGTCGGCGAGAGATCAGGGGGCCGAGGTAGTTTTGTAGGGGTCCAAGAGGGATCAGGTCGCCATCTGCGAACAGTCGGGAGAGGAAGTCGCCTACTTCGTCGGTCTTGGAAGGTCCGCCCATGTTCATGAAGACCATGGCGGTAGGTCCTTTACGCGAGGTGTGGTCCTGGGTAACAGGGTGGACAACGGTGGCCAGTTGACGGGAGGTGCTCCATGATGCTGGTGCTGGGGATGCGCTTTTGGTTATGAGGGATGAATTCGCTCGCCTTGTGAGCTGCGCGAGGGGTTGACGAGTGGCCATGATTGGTGGCTTTGGTGTTGTATGCTGGTGGATGTCGAGGAAAACGGACAGCTACCTGCGCGACATAAGGTAAGGTAACTTATGCGAACGGTCGATCGTCGCAGTGATTCTTCCCTTGGAGATCTGGTTTCGCCTTGCAATGACGATGCTTACCGCGGCCCAATAGAGGTCCGTGACTGGCAGCGGGACACCCCGTAGCTTCCGCTGCAAGCTCTCTATTGCAGCGTTTCGACACATGATCAGGCGTCACTCCCGTGCTTCATTCGCGTTGTGTTGCGTGACAGCTTATAGGCACCTATCATTCACATACTGGAAGCAAATTCCGAGAGCGCTCTGCTACGAGCTGATCATGTCTTGAGGTTCTTCCCTGATACCAATATACGATGGCGGAATCATCGAATTATGGACGTGGAGAAGAGGATGAGGATGACGACGACGATATTGTCGATGAGACGGTTAGTACCATCTCTCAAGCCCGTCTTTGATTTGCTCTTATATCTGTGTCCAGGGCTATAAGACAGTGAAAGACGCAGTTCTTTTCGCCATCAATGTCAGCTCGTCCATGTTGCAACAGCCGCCTCCTTCAGACTCTAGAAAAGCAGATCGAGACCGGCCAACCGTGGCCGCATTGAAATGTGCCTATTCCTTGATGCAACAGCGCATCATCTCCAATCCGTCCGATATGATGGGTGTGCTACTCTTCGGTACTGAAAAGTCGCGGTTCCAGGAGGAAGATGATCACAGCAAGGGCCTATCGTATCCTCATTGCTACCTACTGACTGACTTGGATGTACCTGCCGCACAAGACGTCAAGAAGCTGAGGAGTCTTGTGGAGGACGAAGAGGAATCAGAGGCCCTGTTACAAGCTTCGAGCGACGAAGTCTCTATGGCGAACGTTCTCTTTTGCGCTAATCAGATCTTCACCACAAAGGCTCCTAACTTTTCTTCAAGACGACTCTTTCTGGTCACCGATAACGACAGTCCTCACACCAAAGACAAGGCGTTGCGGTCTGCAGCGGCAGTCAGAGCCAAGGATCTGTACGACCTGGGCGTAGTCATTGAGCTCTTCCCCATCTCGAGGCAGGACCACCCCTTTGACCGGTCTGTCTTTTACGACGATATCATTTACAGCGCCACGCTCGTAGACCCAGACGCCCCAGCCCCAATTACCAAGGCCTCGAAAGCATCGTACAGTGGCGATGTATCTCACTCTTGCAGTCGCTGCTGTCGAACATCGCCTCAAAGTCATCCCCTCGACGAGCGCTGTTCTCGAATTTGGCCTTCGAAATCGGACCGGGACTGAAAATCACTGTCAAAGGCTACATCATACTCAAGCACCAGGAGCCTGCGCGCAGCTCATATGTCGACATCAGTGGTGAGAAGCCGCAAATCGCTACGGGATCGTCGACCCTTCTAGCGGATGACACGGCTCGAACCGTCGAAAAGGTCGAAGTGCGCAAGGCTTACAAATTTGGTGGAGACACAATCTCGTTCTCCAAAGAAGAGATGGCAAAGATGCGCAACTTTGGAGATCCGGTACTCAGAATCATTGGGTTCAAGCCGCTTTCAATGCTCCCCAGCTGGGCTGCATACAGACCATCGACTTTCATCTATCCGTCTGAAGAAGAGGTTATTGGCAGTACTAGAGTCTTCTCAGCATTGCAGCAGAAGCTGGTCAAAGACCAGAAGATGGGACTGGCATGGTTCATACCGAGGCGTAATGCAGTGCCGGCCCTGGCAGCAGTCATGCCTGGCGAAGAGAAGGTCGACAATGAAGGTGTTCAGGTGATGCCACCCGGTCTCTGGGTCCATCCGCTACCATTCGCGGACGATGTTCGACAACCACCGGATGTATCGGTCGTGCGGTCCCCCAACGATTTGACCGACAAGATGCGTGTCGTCATCCAACAGTTGCAGTTGCCGAAAGGTATCTACGACGCTCACAAGTACCCAAATCCGTCACTTCAATGGTTCTATCGAATCTTGCAAGCTATGGCACTCGAGGAAGAGCTTCCGGAACAGCCAGAAGATAAGACTGTTCCCCGACACAAACAGATCCACAAGCGAGCAGGTCCGTATGTGCTTGACTGGGGCGAGGCACTCGAAGCAGCGTACCAGGTCTGGGCGCAGCAAAATGGAGGAATTAGGACGGCTACAGGCGCTGCAAAGCGAGGAACGGCAGCGGCCGGATCGAAACCGGACGCGAAGAAGGCGAAGACTGACGATGTAATGACTGACGAAGAGATGAAGAAACTTCACCAGAAGAATGGAATCGGAAAATTGACGGTGCCGGTCCTTAAGAGCTGGGCTCAATCAAAGGGAATCAAGCCTGCGGGCAAAAAGGCCGATCTGGTGGATCAGATCACGGCGTATTTCGAGACCAAGATGGAGGTTGATTGAGAGATGTAGTATAGATACCATTGAGCATAATTTAAGCGGTTCCCGACTAGCTATCTGTAGAATGGTCAGTGCCCGGTCCCACACGACCCCATCATCGGAGGCTCTGTGCGAGTGTACTGATGAGTAATAGCAGGATATCGAAGTCATCTGTGATGTCGTTCCTAAGCCAGGGTTGCAGAAACTGATGAGTATTATGTATTTACTGAATCAAGTTGTGCTTCAACAACAGCAGTTGCCAGCCTGGCTAGCTCAATCGGCAGAGCGTGAGACTCTTATTCATAAGCGGTCATCTCAAGGTCGTGGGTTCGACCCCCACGTCGGGCTTTCCTTTTGCGGTTTGCGTAGCTGATCGCTCCTTCGCGATGCCACGTGCCCGCGTCCATCTTGATAGCACATCTTTTGCTCTGTAAATGTCTGCTGCAAGCCTCAAGTTGTCGCAGCAATCACAGCATAAAACTTGTGGAAGATATGTGATCCCCTGATTGATTTGCGCCGCATGAACGTTGATGCGCGAAGAGCCTCAAGTCGATCACGATCAGCAATGACTATCGACCGCTGCATGCAGGGCAGCACGGGCAGGTTCCTCATCACCACAAGCCATTTGATGACGATCTCTGTACCACTCAATATATTCTTCCTTGTGCTATATGCCATTATTAGGAACGAATGACATCCCGAGGAGACAGAACATCACAATCTTGCTATCCGATGTATCAATGTAGAGCTGACGACTACGAGGCTGTGTCGGCGAATATAACCAGAGTTAAATGCATTTGACTTCGTTCTGTAGAATCGAGCACGATAATGCTTCAGGCATATATGTATGTGGAGAGAAAACCAGTTCGCTGTTTCGACTGATGAGCTTGGTATGAATCACGCACCACGGATTGGAGCGTGTTTAATCGATCGGCCAGGCACAGCTTTCTCGTTGGTCTGCTGCTGCCTGTTTGTGGTTCGTCATGGTGCTCGATCCTCAGACCACTGTCGATCTGGAGACGGAGTGGCATTAGGTCTTCATGTTCATTGTCACCTGAACTGAGCCACCTGGACATCGTCAGAGGATGTTTGCTTTGATATCGATATTCTCGTGTGAAACGCTCATCTCCACTGTCTATGGTCAGCTTCGTTGTTGAGACCCGAGGTCGCCTTGTAGCGCTGGACTACTGCGATTGGGAAGCGTGAGGGTGTCACATGTGAAATACTCTTCCAACAAGTCTACACCTTCCGCCGTCCAATCGATGTTAGTGCATGGTGTATGATTTTTACCCTTCGGAGAGAATTCCTTCACCGTCTTTATGATCCAAGCGTGGGATACATGAGGCTCGGTCTTCGGCATGCAGTCTCGACTGCCCTCGAGCGGTTCATGTACGAGTGCAACAACCTGCTTAGGCTAAAATCAGAAAAAGCTGCCTCATCGCACATATGCAGAATGCTCAGATCCAAGGATGACCTGAGGATCTGCATGCGCTTCGTCCAACGCGGCTCATTCGTCAATCAGGGTCCAGAACACATTCCGATTTCAGCGTGCTATGGTGTCTTCCTGAAACTTCATCGCGACTTCATAGTGGGGTTCTACTCCAGGCGCGAGAGAATGCAAATGATGCATCCCACGGCACAGAGACTTTCAGACCCATAGAACACCCCACCAATACGCGGTCTGCCCAAGCGGTTCCTGGCGAGCCAATTCCATTCCTTGCCCGGTGCACGCAAAACCAGAATAAGAGCCCCACGAAAAGACCTCGATATGGCAAAGCAGTCGTGTTCGAGTCAGAGATGGCGTATGGCTTGACTAAACATCGATCGGCCTGCCCTAAAAGCGCCCAACGGTGGATAGTACTTATGAGACGGAGGCCCCTAATACTTATTGCTTGACAAAAGGAGGAGATAACTTTAACCATTGCTGCCTTTTGAACTCAAGATAAAGACTTACAGCGTCCTTTGACCACTCGATCAGACTTCCGTCACAGCAGTCCAATAGCTCCACCTACCTACAGCAGCCGCCTTATCTTGACAACAAAGCGAGCGATCACGAACAGTTGTTATCGGAAAGAGTCACCCGTACCGACGGTCAGCCCTCAACTGAGTACAGTCAGTAGTACCACTACTGCCGCTGCGTGCTCCGTCCATCCCACCACCAGGTAAGCCGCCTCCACAGACAGCCCGAACTCAAACACTTTGCATCATCCGCATGATATTTGTACAAGAGTCATTACCTTTGCTGCCCATTTCGCTCATGCTTTTATATAACGCTCAAAGTTCGCATCACTTTTTCCCGCAAGATACATAATCTGAAACCGCGCAGAGCATTCCAACCCAATCGGTACTGAACTGACTTATCTCGAAGCCGACGATACCCGCAGATAGCCACGATTGTTTATCGCTCTATCACTGTATCTTGATCTTGCTTTGACTCACCGTCAAGCACGTCCATTTCAATTGTTTAATACATCCATGAGTCCTCCAAGACATGTTCGAACCACTTCAAGCGGCAAAAAAGTGATACCTGCACACGCCAGACCTACAAAACCTCCTCCCTTAAAGACCAACAAGCACGCTTCGGCCGCCGTATTGCACAAGTCAGGTCCGGGCTGGAGTAAAGCTGTAGGCAAGAAAGAGACTGCGCAATACTTTGAAGACGAAGAAGAAGATCAGTACGACATGGCTGGGTTACCTTCTTTTTGCACATATTGTGAGAAGCAGATTGTCACACCGGGCAATACTGTCCTCTACTGTTCGGAAAGGTGAGCACGTGAGCTCTTCACATCATCGCCGTTCGCTAATTATTTCAGCTGTCGGAGGAAAGACGGAAGCAAGCCTCTGTCCGCAGCATCCATTGAGTCTCCCGAACCTTCACCGCGTACCTTTTCAGTCTCGTCAGACGTCAGAGATTATCCAGACATCATCCCTCACCGATCACCGACCATGCGCCCTGCATCGCTCGCATCTGCTGATGGCACTTCTTTCTTCGACATGGACTCTCTCTCAAGTCAGACCGAGACCGAAGCGGCCAAATACCTTTCTCAATTCCAGACTGGGAGCGTCAGCCCTACCAGACAAAGGCGCCCTCAGTACAGACGTGCTCAGACTTCATCCAATGCTACCATGCCTTCTCTTTCGCATACTCCGGGCTCCCTGGTCTCACCTTCGAGCTCGTTCTCTTCACTCAAGCATCTTCCTTGCCGTACCAATCCCTACGGTCCTCCAATGGGCTATAGGTCGGTCGACTTGGTCGTACCCATCACTGCGCCGTCCAGTCTCAATGGTAACAGCGGCTCCCTCCACAGCAACGCGAGCACCAGCACTGTCTGTCCTGTTGCAGAAGGGGAGATGATCTACCAGAAGAAGTCGCTTGCTGCGACTTCGCCTAGCAAGGGCAGTCTGCAACAACTCTTCTCTCACGACGCAATCATCAGGAAACCAACATCCAGACACACGTAGACATCTACTGAGCCTGACGTTTCGATATCCGAGATCTTATTTTACGACACTTGCATTAGCGGTGGTTTCGCGACTAGATCGTTTGCGAATTTTTATATTGCATTTTCAAGGCACCAAAAGTACTGCATGATGGAGTTTCGGATTACATGGGCACTTCAAACCACAAAGGTTTAATATTATGAAGCACAAAAAAAGCAGCTTCCATTCCTTCGCAAGATACCACGGACCTTTATATATTTAGAAATGAACGACGATATCAGATGACTCTTACCACCTGTCTATACCATTAATGGCCCGTGCGCCGAGCTTCTTCACCTACCTGACCAATTCCACAATTCAACTTCGAAATACCTCGTGAAGATCACGCAATTCAAACATGCGATGCGAAGGGTAGTCGTCACAGGTCTCGGAGCGGTAACTCCACTGGCAGTAGGTATGTGATACTGATCAGACGAATGCCTCATAAAGACGAATGCAGCAATAATAACGCAACCAAGGCATTCGACAAGCATGGAAACGGCTGATTGATGGCCACTGCGGCATCGTCTCGATCAGAGACAGGAACCCCGAATTTACAAAACTACCTTCTCAGGTAGCTGGTACAATCAAGCCAGGTCAACGTAGCGATGGTGGTTGGGACTCCCGCGAATGGTTGCAGCCTGGCGTGAGTGATATGCATATCCCTGTTTCGAGCATGAAACTGATGTCAACAGGATGAGCGAAAAATGGCCACGTTCGCACAGTACGCCATGGCTTCAGCTCACGAGGCGCTGACCGATGCTGGATGGATGCCTACCAAGGAAGAAGACCTCGAAGCTACCGTCCGTGGGATAACGATTCTTTCCAGTGCGTCCTAGCTGACATTTCAAGGGAGTGTATATCGGCTCTGGCATCGGTTCTCTGGATGATGCGTATGACACTAGTATTGCATTTAGAGATGGCGTATGTTGGGCTTGTACTCCCAGCACGAGCACCGGCTGACGTTCGCAGGGTTATCGAAAGGTGTCACCACTCTTTGTTCCTCGACTTCTCATCAACCTCGCCGGCGGACATATATCGATGAGATACGGGTTCAAGGTATGTGTGTCAACATTCAGGATCATCGCAATGCTGACTCGACAAGGGTCCAAACCATGCTGCGACTACAGCCTGCACAACTGGCCTTCATGCCATTGGAGATGCCGCACGCATGATCGCGTTCGGTGATGCAGATGTCATGGTCGCTGGTGGTGCTGAGTCCTGTATTCATCCTCTTGCCATCGCTGGATTCGCTCGAGCCCGCAGTCTCGCCACTGATTGGAATGATCGACCAGAGCTAGCCTCACGACCATTTGACCGACAGAGAGGAGGTTTCGTTATTGGTGAAGGCGCAGGTGTCATGGTGCTGGAGGTATGTCTGTTACCAGTCGCTCTTGACGATCCAAGTCTGACCACTCCAGGAAATCGAGCACGCCAAAGCAAGAGGTGCAAACATCTACGCCGAAGTAAAAGGCTACGGCCTGTCCTCCGACGCCCATCACATGACCGCACCACGAGAAGATGGCTATGGACCCTTACTCGCTATGAAGCGCGCCCTCAAACACGCCAGCATCAAGCCAACCGATATTGACTACATCAACGCGCACGCCACTTCTACTCTCCTCGGTGACGCGGCTGAGAACCGTGCAATCAAGACTCTGATGCTGGGACCTGAAGGCAAACACCAGGCCTCCCATATCAATGTCAGCAGTACCAAGGGAGCTGTTGGTCACCTACTAGGTGCTGCTGGTGCAGTCGAAGCCATCTTCACCGTCTTGGCTATCAAGGATGGAGTCCTTCCTCCGACACTGAATTTGGACCAGCCCGGCGATCGAGAATTCGACTGTAATTATGTTGCCAAGACGGCGCAGAGGAGAGACGTCAGGGTAGCGCTGACGAACAGCTTCGGGTTCGGAGGGACTAATGCTAGTTTGTGTTTTGAGAGGCATGGGTAGAGGCATTGCTTCTGATTCATCGCATCATGCTCCCTAACATGCTCCGGTCCTTGTCGAAACTCGAAAGAGGATACAAGCCAATCAGTGCCCCCGTAGCATGACTAAGTGAAATCTACATCAACGATGTATAATAAGGGTTTACCAAGTCTATTCATCATGATCTATCTCAATCAACCAGCCTCTCGTGGTGCTTCGGGCCCTTCGTCGGCTCCAGTGTTATCGGCTCGACCTTCGCATCATTGCTCGATCCTGGTTGTACTGGTAGGACTTCTGGGACGCCGTGATCTACCGCCTGCGTTGCAGTTATTTCCAGTTCCAGACCTCTCTCCTCCTGGTCCTTCCTGAGCATCTCCCTCTTAGCATCGACTCTCCTCCTCCACGGCCTATACACCAAGGCTCCAAGGGCACCAAACAGCAGGAAACTACCACAGATACTACCACCGATGATGTCGTAGTTGTCGCCGGCTACTCCGACACCATCCCAGAACTTGCCTTCGGGTTCGGCAACCGCGAGCACCATGTTCAGCAACTGCAGTACGCCGATGACGACTGCCACAATGACGGTGACACCCGTGAGTACGACCTGGAAAAACAACACCGCGATAGCGTCTCCTCCAAGTCTCGCAGACGAGTACAGCGTCATCATCAACGCTCCGTCAAGAGTGTCGAGCAAGCACATGCCGGCCGTAAACAAGACCGGGAAGATCAGAATGAGCCAGATACTCGTGCCCTGACTCGCACTGATGGCCGCGATACCCAACAACGCAATCTCGGAACTGGTATCAAAGCCAAGCCCGAATAGCACACCGAGCGGATACATCTTCCAGGGGCGATCGATGAGACGAAACAACTTCTTGAGAACCTTGAAAAGCAGCCCCTGTCCCTCGATCTTGAACTCCTCGCCAGAGTCACCACGGCTCTCGTTTCCCTCTCCAGCAACCACAGCAGCAGGAGCAGGACTATTGCACCTTTTCCTAAGCGCCGCGAGCAGCTTCCACAGGATATATACATTCATGCACCCGAGCACGATGAGGAACGTCGCACTGACAGTCGAGCCGATAATCCCACCGACCTTGCCAAACGAGCCGAATTTACTCACCGCCGCCGCGCTGCCCGCCACGACGAGCGAGGTGATGACGACAATGGTGCTGTGGCCCAGACTGAAGAAGGTGCCGACCGTGACTGGTCTCCCGCCCGTGGCCATCAGTCGCCGCGTCATGAGATCGATGGCCGAGATGTGGTCGGCGTCGAGGGCGTGACGGAGGCCGAGCGACCACGAGAGGACGGCCGTTGAGATCAGCTGTGGGTGATAGCTTAGTGGGATGGCGACGATGGCCCAGATTAGCAGGTTGATGGTGATGAGGAGTGTTATTATGGCTAGAGCTGGGAGGGGGATGCGGCGGAGGAGGGGCAGGCGGGGGTGGTAGGTTGATGCTTTGTGGTTGAGTTTCTTCCAGTAGCTTGTTGTGGGCGAAGAAGAACCATTGGTATCATTAGATGGATCATTGAATCTGGTGAGCTGGGTCTGCTCTTCGTGGTCGGAGTAGAGTGGTGTAGATGGGCCACTGAGGCCGGGTTCTTGTGCTCCTCCGAGAGCATGATCGTTGTGGTTCATGGTTTCATTCTCGTGCACGACGTTGCGAATGTGTTCTTAGAGGTAGTCGTCGAGAAGGTATATTCCATAACATGCGAGGTTTATGTGGTCATTCTTGACACCTCGATATATCATTGCCAAGTACGTGGATACCCCAAGTGGGGCACTCCGAGTCGTTCGCTATCTGCGGGGGTCTATAGATTATGTACCCACTGTCATCTATATCCATTTCATATGATAAGCTCTATGTACTGAAGCAAGTGCTCCCATTGTACACGAGCTGTTTGATGTTTCTTGGGCGAACGAATGTAATTAGAACTCAAATAGGCCACGAGGCCACCGATGTACAATATACATGGATATCTCGATGCTACGATAGTAGGCACACTGACTCCCTTTCTTATGCCACCAACCCTTCATCAAGCAACGCCGTGTGGGACTTTTTATGGTGTCGGTCGTGTAAGCGCCCATGCCTAATCAACAACACCCATCTCATCAATCATACGCCTTCAACTCCTATGCTCTGATGAACCCCCTCGCTGTTTGTCCCTAGTATTTCGTTCCGTAAAAATAGTCATGTACAATCATACACAGTCCTCAATTGGGTATGGGGTCGAGTGGTTTGGTGGCCTGTTTGCCCCTAGAATGCCGCAGACGGCGACGTGAAGACTACTCATCGTTGCCTCCCTCCTTGGCGGTGGAGTTGCTCTTCAGCGAAATGCTGATGCTGCCCAGACCTGTAACCTTGCTTGGACCGACGCTGTCTTTGCTCCTGAGACTTCCCTTCCTTCTAAGTGAAGGTCCGCTCTTGTTCGCCGTGTCGGGACTCTCCGCAGGCTTGTTCTGGTTCGGACCGACCGAATTCCTCCTTTTGGCAGGTGCAGAACCGGCTGCGATCTTGACCAGATCATCCTCTTCATCTTCTTCTCTTCGTCGCTTTTCACTGGGCCGCTCAGGAGGGCTTTTCGCGCCAGGTGACTTGGACTTGGGTGTGCGAAGTCGAGCGCTTGGCGACTCGGTTTCGGCATGGTCCGGTGCGTGATTCTCTTGGTTGGCATGCATGCTTGGAGACGCACCAAGAGCGTCGATGGCGTCTTCTTCTTCGTCGTCCGGATACGCGACAAGAGGCTTTGCTGGACCGTCGCCATTCGTCAAAGATTTCACCGTTGCCGCTTGCGGTAGCCCTGCATCCTCCTCTTCGCCGTCCGACGTGTTGAAATATGCATCTTCTTCCGGATCCGCCTCTTTGAGCCCCTGCCATCTCGGCCCTCCGTTGACAATCATTTTGTTCGGAGTATCTGCGCCCTGGGTTGAGAAGCTCGTGTCTTCCTGTGCTTGAAGTTGTTCATATTTCCAGAGGATACGAGGGAAAGTCTCGACATAGGTAATCGCTGCGAGTCTGTCCCTGTAGGTCTCGACCAAGTGAATAAGTAGCGGCCTCGGAGCATCTCGACCCAGAAACTCGAACATCTCCAAACATACTGAATTCAGGAGATTGTCCTTGGGCAGAGTTTGTTCGACAATGGCGAGAACTGGCTCGAGAAGACTAAATTGGATGATTTGTCTGTTATGAAACTCATCTCCAAGGCTGAGACAGGTTCGAAACCATTTCAGAGCGCAAAGTTTAAGGTGCTTTTGGGGACTTGACATGAGCTGGGCGACACGAGCATGAAGTCCCTCTGAGAGTGTGAAGAATTTACTGCGAAAGGAATGCGACCTGATGAAGAAGCTCAACACCGAGACAAGATGCTCGTAAAGGGAGGCCTCCTGGACTGTGAGATCATCCACTATTGCAAGTTGGTTAGCGTCTATCAGATCAAGAGAGGGTGGGTACAACTTACGATTCTGGCGAAACTCGAGATCCTTGAGCGGTTGGAAGAGCTTCTTGGCCGAATCGTCGTAGAAATTTTGTATGAAAGAGTCCGTCTGAGGAGCAGTCGCAGCGTTTGTTCTCATCTTCGCAAGGAAGTCTCCGTTGGTTCTACCAAGGAGATCCATTGACTGTGCATTAGCCTGGGGATCAAGCAAGATCTTGATCGCATCAGCCATCTGTGCCTTGACACCGAGATCGACTTCGATCAGGAGAAGCTCAATCAGCGTGTCGGTAAGGGGTTTCGATTTTTCGTTGATGGCTTTGAATATATAGGTCCGTATCATGGCAGGGTCGTGATCGATCAGGGCGACCAGGATGTCAGTGCCTGCGACTCTGACTGCGGCTTCGGGGTGTCTCAGCGCAAAGCTGATGACAGACAACAGACCGCCATTGATGAAGTTCTGGAAGAGCTGAGCTCGCGTCACTGCTTGGATGTTCTTAGCCACCGCACAGCACGTCTGAATGAACAAGACCGCGTCTTTCTTGCGTTGCTTGTTCTGTTCTTGGGGTCCGAAAACACCAAATAGCTCGGTCAAGAACGGTCCATTGCCGCAAATGTGATTGACAATGTCGACCTGATGGAAGAAAATGAGGGAGTTGAGAACGGAAAATGTTGGATCGTCCAGGATTCTAGCCAAGACAACATCTTTAAGATACTGCAATCTGTAGGTGTAGTGAATCTTTTTCCGCGTTTCGGTATTCTCGATTTTGACCACCTCTTTGAACTTGGACTCGTCCGAAAGGTATTGCCTGTGATTAGCCTTGTGACTTGGGAAATCCGGATCGTACTCTAGCGCGCCGACCACTCCCAATATCACCTCATCCCGAACCACAAGCTCGATAATTGCGGTATCATTGAGCAAGATGAGCGTCTTCATGATGTTACACAGTTTATGCAGGTCTGTTAGATCCTCCAGGTCTTCTGCCATCTCGACAAGAGGAATGAGTTTGGGTATGTAGAGCGACTCAGGAGACATGATGAACTTGACAAGAGCCTCCCTTCCAGGGTGGGTTGCACTTGCCGAGCGCATGATATTCTCTACTTCGTGTAGGTTGCCGAGTTCTGGGTTAGGCAGCATAATAGCATGCGAGCCGTCCATGGTGTCATCTTCCATGGCATCTTCGGGGGCCATGGCGATCAATCGTTGTTGAACCTCGCTGACAAACTCCCATATTGACGCGCAACCGTCAGCCTCTTGAAAGCTCAATGCCATATCAACCCCATTTGGCTCAGTCCAGACAATCAACGTGTCCTGCTGTTTCTGGTAACCGTCATCTTTCGATATCCTCGTTTCCAGCAATGCTCGTTGTGGATCGTCTTCGGATTGTACAATTATGCGCGACTCCTCCTGGCTGATCACGTGTCCGGCGCAAAATCCCGTACCTCGATCGTACCAGTCATTGTTTCTGAGCTCGTAGACCTTGACACGTTTGCGATCGCTGAGGGGAGGAGTCGCGAGTGCCATGATGGCGCGGATGGCGTAGACTGCCGTCACCCGGCGGGTGTGTAGTCCAAAGGTTGTGACAAGGCGCCAGGACGATACCGGGGGATCTGGTGTCACGAAGCGATGGTTGAGAAAGACTTTGTGACCGCTAGTTCGTCGTCCGATCTGATTCGAGCCGGGAAAACGATGAGAATAGCAAGCTTCGTCGAGGATGCAACACCGTTATGCGTCCGGCAACCTGAGAAGGTCGAATAGACGGGCGCGCGAGATGTGACGCGTCGACTGCGCGATACTGTGGTATGCGAGCGTGACGGGTGTGAGGCCGCTGTTGGGTGACGGTGCCTCGGCGCTCGCGTGCGCAAAAACGTTTGAGTTTGCGCGACTGCCGCGGCGTTGAGCTTCGAGAGCAAAAAGGCAGCAACGCGACAAGGCTAGGAACGAGAGAAAGCTCTCATCTGTCGAACCTCGGTGATGCAGGCGGCTTCAATATCGCGTTCAATCTGAAGGTATGGTATAGACAGCGTCAACGTCACTCGCGCAGGTCAGATTAGGCTCATCGGGATCTTGTTCATTCGGAAGAACTGGAAGAAAGGCCAGTGCGGCGGCGGCTCCTTCCGCATGGGCGAGGCCTGCATCACGTGAATTGCGTCATGCAAGAATTCACTGCCTATTTTTAGCCGGCGTTCTTGGGATTTCGGGTTGTGTAATCACCAGAAGCCGAGTATTGTCACGAATTCCCGTGCGGCTCAATTCGCTCGGACGCGACCGACAACGGATACAGCAGATGGAGTGTATTCACTGACGGCGGGTGCAATGCTTTCTTTGTGGATGCGAGGGTATAGTTACTCTACGAACTAGAACCTAACTTGTAGAAAAGATGTGGATCTTGTGGACTTTTCCAAAATGTTGCAAGGTGCCGTGCCGTGTCGACAGTCCCGCTTGGAGCGTGACCTTCACATGGCTTCGTTCAGGTCAAATCCTGGAGTGCATATGCCAAAAGGAACAGTATTGCATAAGGTAAGGGAGAGTATCCACCGAAGAGTCTCGCGATTCAAATCTAAAGAGTTCAAATCTGAAATCATGCGCTACACTGGCTCTAACTTTGCCTCCTTTTGATAGTAACGTCGCTGTCGCTCGGAGGAAATTGAGAATAATTAACCCTATGCATGCAAGTCGCTCCACTTGTATGCAAGTGCCATCGCAGATCATCCGTGTCGATTATTAGATGATGCATCGAATTTGGGAAGAATGCTCTGTCCCTGGACCTCCGAGACAAGAGTACATCAACAAGACGACATTGTTTGCTTCTACGATGAAACCGCATGACGAGTCAACCCACCATGTCTCGCACGCAGCAGGCGTTTTGCGGGCCCTGTGTTTCAATGTAGAACTTCCTTGTCCCTCCGCAAAGACGTTCGCAAAAGAGAGACGAAATAACGAAGCGCTCAACGGTCTTGGACCTCATGTCGTGAATCATCAACTAAGAAGCTGAAGTGGAGATGTAAATCTCCTCGTGATCAAGCCATTGAGTTGTGGCATAGGTTTAAATTGTGTGTCCAGATATGCGAGCCGCCCTGCGCATGGTCGGAACAGAAACACTTTGGATAGGTACTGTATACTTTGCGACACAACGGCGGTGTCTGGGCCTCGGACATGCATGCATCGCAAGATTGAGAGTGAGAGAGCGATCAGAGGCAGGTATGTTGGATCTGCAGTAGGGATGAGGTCCCTGTGATCCTCCTGCACTGTACAAGAGCAGTGTATCTTATAGGCGAGCTGCAATAGGCATTATATGAAGCTGCTTTGGGAAGTACAGCGAGCTTATCGCGATCAAAGCCGCTGAAGGTAGAAACCGCGCTGCTTTTTCGCAATAGTTTGGTTAGCTTATGCGTAGGCAGAGCATCACAACTATGGGAGAGTTCACTGGTCAGTCCAGCGCTTTTGAGAGTGGGAACGAGAGTAAGCCACGTTCCGTGGAAAGGGAACAGACGTATACTGTTACAGTAGACAACGTGGAGAGAGCGAGGAGTGGTATTGTGGTTGAACGACTCCGCTTGACATGTGTCAAGGCTTCTGATCACCATTCGACAGACTGGTCTTGAGCAGCCTTGACCAGTGTTGGGCGTTTCGCTCACAGTACTGTATGAGCTGAGGTAAAACCGTGGCTAACTTGTGGCTAAGACGACAGGCCAGGTACCTCTCCCTTCATCGTTTCTGCCGCCGCCGCTGCAAGGTTCGGCCAATTGCAAATTCCAGAGTCATTCCCAGAAATGCTTGACGCTACCATAGGACCCCTCCGGAATCGTATCTATAGTGATCAGACGGCTCATTGAAGATATCCTCGCATGCTTTATTAAGATTGTGTCACGGTGGGTGCATGCTGATGCAGGAGAGAACAGGACCTTACGGAGCGACGCGCGATCGAATAGGTGGATCAAATAATGTCCAAAGTCAAGTTGAGGTGGAGTGGCGTGGAGTGGATGCTGTCTCGTTTATTGATTTGGAGCATGGCAGTTTCCCGATGGAGCAAATTCTGGTTGATCGTGCCCTGTTCCTGAAGGAAAATCTTCTGATTGAAAAGGCAAGAGCGGAGGGTGCAGTAGTTTTTGGCCAAGTGTGGAAGCGTCGGCAGCCATCATGCCATGGCGGCCTTGCAAAAGTCAACCTCGTGTCGTGGCGCCCCAGCACGTACCAACAGTCGTGAATCACTGCGGTATGCGCTGCTACCGAGCACAAATGTCTCACCACGACGACAAGATTACGCTTGTCTACACCGGAGCAACCTACAGACAGCCGACCGACGCAGGTTGCGTGCAAAGCCAGGCACGCATCCGCTGGTTGGTTGACAAAGCCAAGCAAGCTCGCTTTTACCAGATCGATGACAATCTCCTGGCGAGTCGGTTTACCCTGGTATTTGGGTCGCCGTATGTGGCTAGAAAGGGTAAAATATAACTAGGGACAACAGCCAGAGCATGGACAATGAGAGAATATGACAACCTCGTGCGACCACGATACCGTATCGATCATGTCTCTGTGTACTTCGTGTGGCTGTGGCTAGATATATCTGTCGCAGTCGCGTGCGACGCATGGAAGCAATAATACGAGTCCAATATTGACGCGCTGGCCATGGGCTATCCATGGTCTTGCAGGGGGGTGTTTGCGATCCAGGTGCGGGATAGGGATTTATTGATTGCATTTCGGCGTGCTAGAGAGCGGAGGGCGGCTCAATTGGATCCACGTCAGCAGGGTACACCGTATGGTACTTTAAAAATACATAGACAAACAGATACGTGGGAACCTGCATGCAGAAGCGATGTCATAATATCGATTCTTGGGTGCGCTGGACACAACATGTCCGTACCTTACGTCGATTGTCCCTACACGACTAGAGTGCCAACTCCCTGCAGACTGCTGCTAGTGCCTGTCATTGTTCCCAAATCGTGAAGCATATTTCCTGTCTCGGTCGATGGGATGCGCGCGGAATTGATATCACCGTACTGCAATCTGCACCTCGTTTTCCTCCAAGATAACCTGTGATTGCGCATATCTCGTACACAACAGCACTCGGCTGGATCACGCTGAATCATGGATGATAGACCGGCTCCTCCAGTCGGTTCAACGTTCTTGGGCCAACGTCCTTCGCGTAGACTTTCAGCTGCTTCGAACGAGGCGAGAGTTTGTCATGTTTTCGTCTGATGCAGATGTTTCTCCTGTGTGGCCGGCTCGGAAGTTGGAGTTTGGCTCGGCTCACACGCGTAAAGTATAACGTTGCCGTTTCGGGAAAACGGGCGGCTTCTGAATTTCTAGCGCGGGCACGGCGTGACCTGTCTGCATAACCGCTATCGTGATGGCTTCAAGTTTCTCTCCATCCTTTCGCCCAACCTGCGCCAGTGCTTTCGGCCGCCATCAGCGGGTTATCGCGCATCACGCCCAGGAGCATTTCCACTATCACCGTAGTCTCGAGCATTTGCCTTTGGCCCTGTCTATCACGATGGGTCCCGCCTTTCCACCCGATGCATGAATGAGACCGATCAAGCTCTATCAGAGCGTTTTTGGTCATGGATCTCATCATCCGGAAACACCTTGACGTTGGCTAGCCCGTCGACCTTGGCGGACCCATCTCTCAATCAGTCCAATGCGCAGCGCCCTCGCTCGTCTACGAGGCCACCCTAGCCGTATGCTGGCATAGTAGGTTCGCTATGCCGTCCATAAAGTAGGCTTCCGCCTGGACCTCTTCTCAACAGATCCTTCCCTCTGTTATATTACCTCCCCTGCCAGCTGCATACCTTATCTCTTCCTTTTTCAACTCCTGCCTCCCTATATCTAATCAGACCTCGCTCACCCATACCGTTCGTGTACCTCAACTCTGACACATCACCCTTCAACACAGACCCACCTACATACACATATACAAACATTCACAATGGGCATCTTTTCCAGGAAGAAGGAGTCCGCCAAGGGCAAGACCGCTGCTGTCACCGAAGAGCAACAGAAACCAAAGGAGCGACCAATGTACACCCCCAGATACGCCGCCAGAGACGGTCTCATCGGCGCACCCTCCGGTGGTTATCGAGAGGAGGAGCAAGAGGCGTTCCAGCGTGCTTACAACCTCCGCATGAGCAGACAAATGAACGAGAGCAGCTGGTCCCTCAACAGCCCAAGAATGTCTCCTCGTCTGTCAAGAAACTCGAGCGCCATGTCTCTCGACTACCACATGGCTGGCAACTCTAGCAGGCCAAACCCTTTTGCTACTCCAAGGCCTGGCAGCTACCAGAGCTTGCCGATGCTCGTGGGACCAGAGAGCCCCCCAGTTCCTCAGATCCCTCAACAATACGCTCCTTTCGCTCGCAACTCTAGCTTCCAGAACCAACCCAGCCAGTTCAGTCCACAACAGGCCGGTCCATCGAACAGCTACTTGTCGACAAAGCCTCGTGTGCAAAGCAGACAGTCATACACTAGCGCTCTTGGCAAGACCCCAGAGGCCAGCAATGGTATGTCTTGAATCTGGTCGCCTATCTTGGAATCCTGCTAACTCGTCTCAGAAAACTCTCCAGTCATGATCCAACAACAGTTCGTCGACGACTCCGCAAACCACAGCTCGTCCGCCTCGACCGCTTCAAGCGCATCCGGCGAGCCGATCGAGATCCCACGCAAGGCCGACAGCCCAGCACAATACATCCTCGACAGAGACTACCCAAACGACCCTCGCAAGTACGACAGCGGTGCTAGCACTCCTCGTTCATACTTTGCACACTCTCCAAAGCCGGAGATTGCTCAACCCGTCGCCGTCGCACCACCAACGAAGAAGAGGTTCAGCTTCAAGAAGAGCGCTGCCGTTGCCGCCCACTAGGTTGCTGGCTTATCGTCTTGGTCTTCCTTGCCTATATTGTCCTTTTACGGATCACGAATTTGCACATACATGATTATCATAATCTTTCTTTTATTTTTGGCGAGGGCTACTATAGTCGGCGATACCAGGTTCAAACATTCGGGGTTTCAGTCATCATCAGTTCAATTTTGGAAAGGGGGCCACAGTACATGCCAGGTTCAAGGAAAAGAACCTGGTCGGAGTCTAGTGGCAGGGTTACGACAAGGATCAGTCGAAATACGAATCGCATACGAATCGTATATTATTACCACCTCAATCAATTTAAAACATTATCACGTATCTTATACTGCAGTACAATCTTGATGGCACTCACCTCAGACTACGCGTGAAGTCAGAATACCGTTTTGATTCTCATGTGGTTGTATTTTTCTTATTCTGCGCCCCTGGATTGGGCGTCGGCACATGGCAGCATGTGACGGCCACAGTAACAAGAAAAGTGGTCGCAAAACATGGCATGCCCAGCCGTGCGCACCAAGTTTTAGCAAACAGGAGCTGGCACGTTGAGCGTCGCGAGTCGCGTTGACACTGGACAGAAAAGCCTCTACTCTTTGTTGAGCGGCGCCATCTCCGGCACTGCACGAGTGCACAACCACGTTGACCAGTACCGCCGAACTTGCACCAAGGATGTTATCTAAAAACAGTCCTCCTGCATAAGCGAAGCTCGTGTTGCCAGACTTCGAGAAACCGCGGAGTGGGCAGTGTAAGGTAATAATGATACCGACATGCATTCCTTTCAATAGTCTGAAAATTTGATGATGGACAGTGGACACCGCATCGATCCCCGCGGTCTGCCATTGTTGACGCCTTGGCCCTTGGCTATGCAGCCTGCACGTGTGGATAGGTGTGCCTGACAATCTGGTTGATCGATGTGTTTGCAAACCTTGAAAATCTCCTCTTGTCGGAGTCTGTCCGCTGTCGATCACTTTGGAAAGCTGCGAGTCGCGATGTTACAAGTACTGCGAAACGGCCGTGGCTGCTTCTGGTTAGCAAAGCCGAAACGCTTTCTGCCTGCCGGCTCGCATGATTCAAGAGCGAGACGGCTTCCTGCGGCCCGTTCCCGGTCTTCGGCAGGGCTAGCCAATGTTGGCGGTCTCTCCGCGTCTTCATCTGCTTCGCGATAAAGCCTGGACCTCGTATGCGACTATGCCCTGTAATATCCCCGCTCCGGGCCTTCTGTGTAGATTAAAGAAAATCAAGATGATAACTTACTTCTCGCAGCGTAAGTCAATTTTCATCTTGCTGCCATTGTTGGCCTTCTGCCTCGAGCAGCAGCGTGGTCCGCCAGCGACTTGACAGGTTTGCGTTCGTACATATCTAAAAACCTGTTCCTACCCTACCTTCTTCACAATCTGCGATAGCAAGATGGTCCAACCACAAGTAACGGAGCATCATGCTATTCAGTACACCACCGATGAGATCGAAATAGAGGAAGACCCAATCACTGTCGAGCGCATCACCGTCAAACCCAAGGGAACTGAACACGAACCGGATGCATCAAGCGACAGCTCCATTGACGAGAGGAACCATGGCGTACCAGAGGTCCTCGACTTGACCGAAGGTGAAGAGCAAGGCTCACAAAGCAAGAGGTGGTTCTCGTACCTCCGCACGCGCGACTTCTGGATCGTGCTCGCCCTCTCACAAACTGTCACTCTCTGCCAAACCGGAACAAACACCTTCACCTCTCTCCTCGCTGCCGAAGGAACCTCGATCCCAGCATTCCAGAGCTTCTTCAACTACGTGCTGCTCAACCTCGTCTACACCAGCTACACCATCTACCGCTACGGCTTCAAGAAGTGGTCGCGCATGGTCCTCAAGGATGGCTGGCGGTACATCATCTTGGCTTTCTTTGATGTCGAGGGAAACTACTTTGTCGTTCTCGGTTACCGCTACACAACGATCCTCTCCGCCGAGCTGATCTCGTTCTGGACCATCGTCATGGTCGTAGCCATCTCTTTCATCTTCCTCCGTGTCCGCTATCACATCGCGCAATACGCTGGTATCATCGTCTGCTGTGCTGGTTTTGGCGTTCTTATTGCCTCCGACCACATCACTGGTGCAAACTCGGGCATGGCTGTCAACGCCGTCAAAGGTGACCTGTTTGTCCTTCTTTCGGCGACTCTCTACGGTGTCAGCAACGTCCTGGAAGAGTTCCTCGTTTCGAAACGTCCCATGTACGAAGTCCTGGGCCAATTGGCGTTCTTCGGCATGATCATCAACGGTGTGCAAGCCGGTATCTTCGATCGCTCTGCTTTCCACTCTGCGACCTGGAACGGCGCTGTCGGCGGCTACCTCACGGGCTACACTCTCCTCCTGTTCGTATTCTACACCCTCGCTCCGATCGTCTTCCGCATGGCCAGCGCCGCCTTCTTCAACATTGGTCTCTTGACTGGTAACTTCTGGGCCGTCATCGTTGGACTGCACGTCTTCCACCTGCACATCCACTGGATGTACCCTATCGCATTCGTACTCATCCTTGGCGGCCATTTTGTCTACTACGGTACCGAGGGCGTCATGGGAGAGGCGCAGAAGCCGTGGCTGGGAGAGAACCAGGAAGAAGGCGACAACGGAGTCGGTACGGCAAGGAGACGTGTCGAGAACGCACATGCCATTGTTTAGCTTGTCAGGCTATCACGTTCAGATGTTTACGAATTTTCATGACCATAATATATATACATCTCTTTTTATTCAAGTTAGAATCCAACTCGTGGTTCCAACGAGTGACTGACGAAACCTAAATTTCGATCACGTACCGTATGAAGCTCTCATCCGTCTCATCCGTCTCATTACTCAACAGGTAGTCTCATACCACTGCACTTACCTCGCTCAATGACCGTTCCGCTCAGCGTCACCCTCATAACCCATCTCATCACTATCGTCATCACCGATAGCTGTCGCCGGTGCTCTCGCAGGCAATACAGCAGGCATATCGCCCGGTCGTCGTCTCAATGCGCTCTTCAGTGGCAGAGGTGGTGGTGGTCGGGGTGCCATGTAAAGTAATGCCTGACGAGACGGGGTCATTCTCCACATTGACGGAACGAACGGGTCAGGTAATCCTTCTCGAATCGCTTGCGATCTGGATGTAATTGGCCTGATTGGTATGGATGTAGCTTCAGGGAAAAAATACGGTACTGCTCTGTCGACACCAGACGTTGCTGTCGAAAGAGGAGAACTGTACGGGGTAGATTGACGCGCTGTGTGAAAAGACAACGACGATGTTCTAGGCGGGTACGGTGGTGCTCGGGCAGGCATTGGTGGTCGCTGGGGAGCTGTCCAGTTCGCTCGCAGAGAAGAAGAAGACGACCGTAGGGATGACGACGAGCGCAATGGGCGGATTCGTCCCTCGTTTCGCGGGCTAGTGGACTCAACCAATGCCGCCTTGTAGCGAGACTGCACTGCTGTATCCGACCATTTCGAAGGCGAGTCATCTTTTTGGGCGTGCTGTGGGGATGCTGGTTGAGAAGCATTTGGACCTGGCTGTGATGACAGCGGACTTGGATGACTTTGTGGCGAAGTGGGAAGTGAACGGCTCGGCTGTGGCTGTGAAGGAGGTGTTGTTTGAGATATCAAGCTTTGGTGCGAACGCCGATGTCGCTGTGATGGAAGACTCAAGAGTGAGGAGACCGGTTGCGAAGGGTTATACTGCGCTGGTTGCAAAGAGCGTAATTCGGTTCGATAGTACCAAGATTCGTTCACGCGGAAGGACTGCGTCTGACCTCTGTGGTGTGAAACGCGTGTCTGGCGTGCTAGCGGCGAAGAACGTGGCTGAGGCTGTGAACGAGATATAGGCGCCGCTGTTACGGAAGTGGAAAGCAAAGCATGCTCCGGGTATGGTGGCGGAGCGGACTGAGAAGTCGGCGTAACAGGTCGCTGCTGCAGAGGTCGATCGATGGGGGAGCCAACAGCCTCTGTAGCTCGCGACGAGGAAAGTGGTGATACCACCGAGTGACCAGAGGCAGATTGAGGAACAGCTGTGGTTGGGCACTGCTGCAGAGGTCGATCGATGGGAATGCCAATCGTCTCTGTAGCTCGCGACACCAAAGGTAGTGGTACTGCCGTATGACCAGAGGTGGATCGAGGAAGAGTTGTAGTTGGGCACTGATGCAGAGGTTGGTCGATGGATGCGGCGACTGCCCCTGCAGCTGCCTGTGTAGCGCCAAGTGGTATCTTTGAGCTGGTCGCGTCTTCACTGACCGTACCCGCGACATGAGAAGAAGGAGGCAAATCAGAGAGAGCCGTACTGGACTCCTCGTCAGGTTTATGAGACGCCTTGCGTCTAAACAAGCGAAAGAGCCAGAAGCGAGCCATGGTGCTTGTGGTGTTTGGTTCTTCCACGTGGTATGATCGAGGAAGACTCCGAAAATGTGGTCGAGGGCTTCATATCCAGACATGGCTGGTGACGTACGCTTGCCTCGGCTGCTGCCTGCGTGATCGTGAGGTGAACAGCTAGGTGAAGTGAAGTAAGAAAGTGAGGAAATGTGCACTTGCCTTCTGGTGCTGGAACCATGGTGTTGCACCACTTTAGCTATTCTACCACGCAGACACGCCCGCGAAGGGCGCCTTCCAGCACAAGTTGAACAAGCTTGCAGATGGTTGGATACAGGAAGAGAACGCGATTGCTGAGCCCCCTGTGTCCTTGTCCAGTACCCCGAGTCCCTGAGTCGCCCTTTGTGTTCTATACCGTCATAAAAATGCGCTACATCACTGGACGCACCCAAGAGAATCTTTGTAGTCGCAATCTTTTATAGAGTATGAGATGAGTGCATGGTTCCTATCTCCATCTCTTGGTATAGCTCCTCTTGTCTGAACCCCCGGGTAGTATTCCAGCCCCCTAAAACGTCTTCGAGATCAAATCGTACCCAACGATGCCAGTCATGACATACATGGCCAACTGGAACAACCAGAAAACGCTTCCTGTCAATCTTCCAGATCCATCGTTCTTGGTCTTATCGGTGTATCCAAGTGCGAAAACAACCCTAGACACACCCCAGCCCAGGCCAACGAGAGCGGTCGCAACGGGGAATCTCAGACCACCAATGAGCATAGCTATCATGACGCTTGGTTGGTTCTCGAGGTAGTTTCCGTGAGCGCGCTGTGCGCAGTTAAAGAGGTACATGGCCTTCTTCTTCTCCGGGTCGGCGTCGCTCATCTGCTTAGCGTCGGCGTACTAGAGACAGACTATTAGCAGATTGCGATGAGTCTCCTGCGAGTTAACATACTGCGGCTGGGTAGCCTATGCCGGCACCCTTGCGGAACATGCCAACGCGAACACCGTGCCAGAAACCAAGGAAGAATGTGCCGGTGACGGCCGCGATGGTGTATCTAGGTAATCTCATCAGCCTTGTTCAATGCGCCGGCTGTCCATCATCTTAAGAGCTTTGGAGATCCGGATGTTGCACTTACCCATACTCTGGAGGCACGACGATAGTAGCCAAAGTAGCAGCCATTGTGAAATTTGCGGTATTGTAACTTGGGATAGAGATTTTAAAAGGGAAGAGTTGAGGTGAAGAGCTAAAGGTAACTGTTAGAGACACGTCCTGTTCTCCATTCTTTGTCGCGACAGCTGAGCTAGGGGAGTCGGGGCAATGTGTTTCCCCGATTCAAGCCACGTCAGTGGGGCTACGCTATATCTGCCATGCTTATAAATTATGCAGAATTGTGCATATGACCTCGAGCCTAATCGTCTTGATTAGGAATCAACCTCATCAGACCAACGATATCGAAGCAACCTGACCTTGCTTGGTTGCCGAGATTACGCTTAGGTGCAATACCACAGTAGCCCTTTACTAGATACCTGTGCATTGTGCATTGTAGGGTGTCGAGCACGGTCATGAGTCAAGTGAGCTTCCGTCAGGCATGGAGTGAGATAACTATGGCATATTACAACACCAGTCAAAGAGTGAACGTATAGTATTGTGCTATCTAGGCTGCCTTTCCTGCCCATAATTGCGGAGGACTGACTGCTCCGTACTTTGCATGCCATGCAAAGAAATACAACAACGCCGCCAGTGGCTGACCCACTAGACAGAAGGAAACCCAGAAGATCAAATTACCGACGAGCTTGCCGTTAATACTTTTCATCCTTGACAATGGATCGGTGATGAAGATCAGAGGTAGCTGAACCATCATGCCCGCAAATGCCACGCCGAGGATATTGTGAGTCGGTACGCCCACCAAGAGTTCGTGAAGAATGCCAGAAAACAGAAAGGTAATGACCTGTGCTACTGGCGGTGGTACTCCGCGCCCGACCATGGGCGAGTAGATGTGACGTTTCATAAACTGAAAGACAGGCTTGTTCCAGCTCGACCAATAACTCCTGAGATCGCTGCTGTTCCACCAGTCTCCGTAGAACTCGCGATCACCAAATCGAAGGACTTCTGCCAGCGCGTTGAGAAAGGATTGAAAGAGAGCGAAGAAGCCGCATAGCCAGCAGAACAGTGAGATCGTTGAGAGCTTCATCAGTCGCTCGATGATGGCTCCGAAATCGAGCGAAGATATGCCAGACAAGGAGTTCTGTAGCAAAGGCGCAGCGTACTGTGCGCTGGCTATCCAGATAGCAATGCCGAGGCCGAAGACTTCGCAAGCACGCTTGAAGACAAACATCCATCGGATCTTCTCAGTCCGTGGGTAGACTGGCTGATATACGAGAGTGGGCGCCCACCAAAAGTAGGTCAGGTTGCTAAGAGTGATGTTCTGTGGATAAGGGCAAGAGCTGTATAGCTCGGGTACAGGCTCTGCGTCTGGATGAAGTAATGCGTAACGAAGATCGCGGTTGGTGAAGGCATAGCTGCATGTCTTGAGCCAGACAATGACCGCGTGCATCTCACAAATCGTGCCAATTCCCGGATGGTGAATGTGGTAGTAGACAACCCAAGTAGCGATGGCGAGGTTCATCGAAGCATTGATTCCATGAGCGAATGCAATCCAGTACCAGGCCGCACGGAAACTACGCCGTTCCTTCTCCGTCTGGTTTGACTTGGTCTTCTCCTTTTCTGCTTTCTTGGCCCGTCCTACAGCGGCTTTTGCCTGCTGAGCAGCCGCAAGTTCGATAATGAAGGCTACAAATAGATGACAAGGCACCAGGAAATAAAGAATGCTGCCATATACCACATCTTGTCTTCGGTAGTCGTGGCATCTGATGCACAAAAGAACGCCGTACTTCTTGAAATTCTCAATGACCAATCGGAGGTTCATGACAACCAGTACTAGACCCATCAGATTGCTAAAGCCCACAAAGCTAGGGGCGACTGAGGAGTCGTGGCTAAGGCACGAGGTTCTGGATACTGCATGGACTGCAAAGGTGTGTTGATATGGTCTTTTTCTCCTCTTGGAACCTTTCGAAGTTGAGTCTGCTGGGGTAGTTTGTCGGTTGGATCGTGAGTTGGGAGCCGTGACACCATTGGGCATCTCCAAACTTGTCGCCACTGCAGTATTGATAGTGGTAGCCATGATCAGAGTGTTCGTCCTGGTTGATCCTTGTGTTTTTGGCTCTACCCCAGTCAATCAGTCCAGTGTTCCGGTAAAATGTATTTCAATTTTTCCACAATGAGAACAGCCCATTTTTAGCGATGCAAGGCTGACCATTCCGATGAAGGATACATCAACAGACAATGTGTAAGGAGGTCACTGCATGCCGTTGAGTTGGAGCTCTCCCCGCCAGCATAAAATAGGCGGCCACCTGCATAACTGAGGTACGTACCGCGGATATTTATGCATGCGGCAGTACCCGTTATCAAACGTGGGGAAAGGTGCGGTGCACAAAGATTCATCCATGACTATTCACGACCCCATGTTCCCTCGACCAACCCTTCGTTCAACGAATTTTACGTAAATATCATTGACTCGCTTGATTACGTTGTCATTTCCAGTTCGCTGAAAGCGAGAAAGCAAAGATACCACCTCTGGACCTTTTTTGTGGAGTGCAGTTCAAGAGCCATTCGACCCACGACACGCGACTCGACTTCCTGAGATTGCTTCACGAACGACTGACAGGGACACGACATCTTGGATGGGCTACCGCCAATTTACGTGTACCTACAGAAGTAGGAGTCTGTGGTGACCTCAGCGTCACGCACCACTTTTGACCTTACAAAATGGATGGAGGGTTTGAGTACGACGGCGGGCAGCATGGCGGCTCCGTCAGACGCGAAAGCCCATGAGGAGACCGGCACTCGACCCATGGATGGCAATGGCCCGCTTCGTCGACAATCGACAACCTCAGCATAAAACTGGCAGAGGATATGAATTCGAACGACCCAGCCCGAGCTATATTGTTGACACACTCGCTCCATTGGCACGAAAGAATCGTGCAGTCGACACGATACCGGCGAAACACCTCCATTCCTCCCTCAATAAGATGAGACACCCAGTAAATGTTGTCAAATGGACGCCTGAAGGACGAAGACTATTGACCGGATCGACCAGTGGCGAGTTCACGTTGTGGAACGGTATCAGCTTCAACTTTGAGACGATCATGCAAGCGCACGATAGTGCTGTACGCGCGGCTACTTGGTCACATAGCGATGACTGGCTGATATCTGCCGAGCAAGCGGGTATCGTGAAATACTGGCAACCAAATTTCAACAACGTCAAGTCGATACAAGCGCACGACGATCCGGTCCGAGATCTCTCATTTGCTCCCACAGACACCAAATTTGTAACAGCAGCAGACGATGCATCGTTGAAGATCTTTGACTTTGCAGGCGGTGTTGAAGAGCTGGTGTTGAAGGGTCATCAGTGGGATGCCAAATGTGTCGACTGGCATCCAACCAAAGGATTGCTGGTATCGGGTTCCAAGGATCATCAAGTCAAGCTCTGGGATCCTCGAAGTGGTCGATGTCTGACGACTCTTCACGGTCACAAGAATACTGTCAGTAAGACGCTTTTCGAACCTACAAATGGCGTATTGCTTGCTTCATGCGCACGTGACAGCACCGCACGTGTGTTTGATATTCGGATGATGAGAGACGTGTTCCTCCTTCGCGGTCACGAAAAGGACATAAGCACACTCGTATGGCATCCTTTCCATTCCAACCTCTTGACGACTGGTGGTGCCGATGGTTCAATGCACCACTATTTACTAGACGAGCAAAATCTCCCCGCCTCAACAGCGCCCAGCCTCTCACCGTATGACGCCCCAGAAGGCGTCGATGCTCCAGCACAAACTATATACCCAGCACACAAAGTCACAGCAGCTCACGATTTCGCAATCTGGTCCATGGACTGGCATCCACTAGGTCACCTCCTTGCATCAGGTTCCAACGACCGCGCAACACGCTTCTGGTCACGACCGAAGCCAGGCGATGATACATACGTCAACGACCGATGGCACATCGGGCAAGATGCAGCCGAAGCAAAAGGAACGTGGAAATCCAAATCCGGCAACAAAGAAGACGAAGACGTCGAAGCAGACGACGAAGCAGATGGGCTCGTCGATCAACAAATGCCTAGCGGACAACTACCGGGTCTACCTGGATTGCCAGGAATATCAGCACCAGCGCCTGCTCCCTTCTCCGATGGTACAAGTACAGGCGGCGCACAGCCCCTCGACATCAAACCACCGCCTATACCTCAACTACCATTCATGCCGCCGCCGCAAGGAATGGGCGCACCCATGCTTCCTCCGGGGATGGACATGGAGAAGCTCAAAGAGATGTTCGGCGGACAACTACCTGCATTCCCACCGGTGCCGCCGCCGGGCATGCCAGGTCAGCACGGAATGCCGCTCCCGCCAGGGTTTCCGCCTATGCCGGGAATGCTGCCGCCGCCTGGCTTTCCTCCGGCCGGCTTTCCTGGAATGCCAGGGTTTGGAACACCGCCACCCCCGCCGGGGCAACACGATACGTTTGATAGCAATGGCGTCAGGAGGAGGGGTCCGTTACCTAGTCAGTCAGATTCGTTGGCGCAGGAGATGAAGGCTGGGCGATATACGAGGGCGAGATAACGATGGTTGGACAGAGTTACAAGTGAGGTGAGATATATTCATAACAAAGGGGATCTACAGATTTCTAGATATCCCATTTAACGCGCGCCCTTTTCTGCGCTTCCATCCTCGTGCAAAGTCGTCGGGGTATTCGTTGCGCAAGCCTCAATATCGTCGTCACCACCACTGCTTCTTACATTCGTCTTCTCTGTATTTCGATTCGCATGGTCTCCACTGATCGTCTCGTCAACAACCATACCCAGAGCCTTTCGATCCTCGTCATCTTCCGGTGTGCCTGCCTTGCAAGCCCATTGATCCACAAATCTAAGCACCTCCCTATTCCAGATCTTGTTCATAATGAACAGTCTCGCTGGCACGAGCGCGATGATAATAATCGGAAACGCCGGTCCAGCGACAGTCAGAGTGACGATGAATATCACCACTGTCGCGACAATCTGCGTCAACGTATACGCGTGTATCTGCCAGTACCCCGGGACCGTCTTAGGCAATTCGGGGAGCTCGGATACGGGCGTCAGGAGCCACAAGGTACGGTACAAAATCGGGTTGACGCTGAGTGATTGCTCGCCCATGAAGATGAACAGGCCCGCGAGGACAGAGGTGGGCGTCAGGCCGAGCACGTGCTGGAACGGCGGTGCGATGCAGATCAGGATACCTGCGGCTTGGATGAAGGCTGACCAGCGCTGCTCGTAGACGCGACGGACGGGGCGCATTTCGTCGACCTCGGTGCCGTCTGCTTGTATCACTGTTACGGGCTCGACGTCGTCGTGCATCAGACTCTCGGAGTGCAGTGGCGCTTGTGGCAAGAGGCCGTTTGCGGGTGGTATACCAAGGATGCCGCAGAGGGCGGTCGTGACGCCTAGGAGAACGATGTCGAGAGCAAAGCCGCCTGGCTTCCGCGTCTTGTAGCGGTCAATGGTGCAGATTATACTGCTGACTTCGTGGTCGAAGAAGAAGAGGACCGTGATGATTGCGCCAGGAATGAGGGCGGCGAAGACCCAGGTCACGGGTAGGTGCCAGAACTCGATCAGGAAGCGGGTGCGGGTGGGGTCTGAGGGGCGGAAGGTTGTCGAGACTGCTAGAGTGCCTTTGTCGATGTTGGAAAGTTCGCCTGCGTAGGGGATGCCGACGAAGAAGATGATGCTGATAGCGGCGGCGTATTCGGAGAGACCTAGCCGGATGGTGCGGCCGAACAGGGGACGCCAGCTTTCTGCGCTGCTGAGGAAGAGGGCCAGGAGGAAAGTGCCCGCCGCACCAATTATTGCGTAGAGAAAGGCGGCAAAGTCAAGTTGAGTATGCGCTCGCTGGAGTTCTTGGACTGCTTTGTGGAAGTAGATAATGCTGTTGAGGAGAGAGAAGATTTCGCCGGTGAACTCAGTCACGTAGCACATGGTCCAGTCATGGGCATTGAAAGTAGCCAGGAGAATATGCATCCATCCAGAATGAATCAGAGCCCAGGCCATAAATGACAAGAAATCGATGTGGAAGCTATCCTGACATAGGTTGTAGATGTTTTCCGCCAGGACAGAGAACGGACCAGTGACACCGAGGATCGTGAGAGGTTGGATGGAGAAGAGACTGAAGATAACACCGCAGAGTCCAGTGCTGAAGACGACTTCGATAGTGCCCCAACTTTTGCCAGTCAAGACGTACAGATCGGATGCAAAAGTGATGCCCGGTAACAGGTTGGTGAAGAAGACGTAGACGGCGCTCGCGACGATGAGTTGGTTGAAGATGGTCCAGTCACCCAGATATCGCTTTGGCATATTCAGCGCATCCTGTTTGAGCAGTCGGAATGGTCGTAAAGAGCCCTCTTTGCCGAATGATGCTTTCGTCTTCTGCAGCCATGACTGTTCGGCGCGGTGCCGTGGCATGTTGTCGATTATGCCGTCGCAATCTCGAGGATTGCCGTATTTCTAGTGTACTCCAAGGTGTAGCAAGACAACGGCGTCGAGTATTAATGTCGACATGTGAAAGATGGAATCGAAGACATGTTCGCGTAGGCCACTCAGCCTCTTCGGTCACCGCGAGAAGGTCGTATTCACCAAATGGACGAGGGCATGGTCGAACCTTGAGCACAGCAGGTGGCATGTCCCCCAATCGTTCAGCGGTTGGTCGCCGCTGGTGCAATAAGCTTTAACCAAGACTCTTGGTATTTTCCACCTTTCTACGCATTTCTCGCCTGAAATCACAGCCTGACGTTCTCCATTCGAGCAAGTGACGTCGATCGCACTTTGAGGCTGTGTTCCAGTCAAACTGACTTTTCTCATCGGGACTTCTTCCCCTCGTGGTAAAACGCCGCGAGTTGAACCTTCCATATACGCGCTAGAAAGAAATTGTGGTCATCTTCTTCGAGAAAACAGATATGAGTGCGAGTATGAGATATCCGTCGGCGATTGCAGGTCACCATCGGCAACTTCAACAACACCCGACGTACCTTACGCCAGACCCTCATCGTTGACCTTACGGCACGAAACATCATGCAATGGGTCGTAAATACCTACTGCAGCATCGCACCGACCGGCGGTACTGCAAGAGCCCCCGTCAGCATCATAGCGTCAAAGATGTGTCGTACTGGTCGCTTCGGCTTATCGGTATGCAAAGGTAGGTCCGCTGCGGTGAAACACGCATACAGTATTTTTTCCTTTGTCTTCGTCATTGCACGTCTTTTCTGCGGTAAAACGTTTGCTTCCAGAGCAAGCCATGGTCGAGCAATTGAGAATCTCGCCAATGTCTCGCCCAATATGATACAGGGTGCTCTTCATGCATGCAACCATGTGACGGGTAGTTGCTGGACACAAACACCGACGCACAATGACTGCACAAAGCATGATATCAAGCACTTGAGGCATCTCAAAAAGCTCATGTGTGGTAGTGGTGGACCATATATATTCGTTCGAAGACTGAAAGATCAGTTTGGGTATTGCACCACACTCCAAAGCAGCACGACATAAGAGAAGAATCAAGCCCAAGAACCACGAACTATCCGGCACCGACATCTCGGATCACATAGCACCCATGTGCGTCTCCTACTACAGACAGTATGCTTGCAACCATGCACACCAGACTGGCCAAACACACCGATGCATCCACAAAATCACTGGCCGATCATACAAATGCAGCCCACGCTTTCAGAAAGAACCACAATCGAGCTCGATCGAAGCACTCAGCTGTCCAACTTGCCGAGATGTGTTCACGATCAGAGACGTCCCGATTGGCATCGAAAGCAGTCCAGATACGATCGCCATACCATCGGCCATATCAGGAATCAGAGATCCCGCGATGGATCGTGCGACGGGGAGTGGCTTGCAGGCTTGGAGATAGCGGAGGTTCTGCTGCTGCATGAGTTATCGAGATATGTAGAATACCAAAGATTGCCTCAAGAATATCGTCTGAAATCGCGTAACAAAAGAGATGAAATGAACATAATCATGAATAACACAATTTTGTCCGCTTCTTGGCGTATACCGACGAGTGTCCAGATTGGGTGACGTGGGGTTTTCGATTCCCCCACACGCAATTCACTCACGAACCACATATTAAACCACTCTACAAGGACGATTACGGACTCGGTACGATTTGCGCGAGACAAGAGAGGAGCTTTGCGCAAGCGATGAGCCACGAATAAAGACTACCAGCACATTACCCTTTGCGCACCAACGCAATGACCTCCGCACTCTCCTCCGCGGCTAACACGCTCTCCTCGCTGCTCAAGCAATCCTCTATCGACGATCATGAGCAACTACTCAAAGCCGCCGATGCGGCACTGAAGACCTCGAAGAATGACGTCGAAGCTCAGCATGTCAAACTGGTCGCGCTCCTCAACCTCGACAGATTTGACGACGCCCTGCGCGTGCTCGAGACTGGCGGAGATTCGATCAAAGAAAGAGCGAGATTAGAATGGGCATATGCGCTATACAAGACGGGCAAGCCGGCAAAGGCTGCCGAAGTCGCGCACGAAGGTCAGGGACGTGGTATGAGGCATGTCGAAGCTCAAGCGGTATGAAAGACGAGATCACGCGACATGGTAGTGACTGACATGCGACCAGAGCTACCGTAATGAGGACTTCCAAAAAGCCAGCGAATTGTATACCGAGATGGGCTCGCAAGCGGCCGAGGTGGAAAACGAGGATGTGGACTTGAAGATCAACAATGGCGCAGTAGATGCACAGCTGGAGTGGGCGAACATGGGACACTTGGTTAAGAACAAGAAACCTGGACGGGAAGACCTTGCGGCGTTCGAGACTGCCTACAATGCTGCTTGTGGAAGTATCGCGCGCGGAGAACTGGGCCAGGCCGAAGTTCTGCTCAAGAGATCAAAGGGTAATAGACACAAGTCTTCCACGCAGAATGACGCTGACTGTGACAGACCTTTGTAACACTCTAGACGACCTCTCGGAGGACGACAAAAAGGCCGAGCTGCTACCTATCATTGTACAACAAATCTACGTTCTTGCCAGATTAGGTAGACCAGGAGAGGCAGAGAGACTGGCTTCTTCGATAGATGGTCAAGAGTTCGTGTGAGCCTCACTTCTTATAAAAGCCACGACTAACATATCTGATAGCCTCTCCGATTCTGCTTCAAAACACATTGCAAAGATCAACACCGTTGCCACATCAGCACAGCCAGCGAATCCGTACACCGCACAGCGTCTCATCCAAGCTTCGCCTGACGCCTTCAAGCCGGACAAGCCTTTTGGATACCAGAGTGATGTTATGCGCAGAAATGACTACGCCGTTGCTCTGCTTTCGCAAAAGTTCGAGGGCACCATTGAGTCCACTAAATCAGTAATCGCCTCCAAGCCATCGCCGAACTTCGACCCCACTGTGGCTTCTCTTTCCGCTATCAACGCTGCGGCTCACGCCAGAAATGAGTCAGGGAAGAACGCTCTCAAGCTCGTACTACCGGAGTTGGAGAAGCGACCGAGCGACGTTGGACTGCTGCTAGTCGTCACACAGTTGTACGTTTTGTCAGGCAATTTCGATGCTGCCACCATCCTCGTGGAGAAATTCCTTGGTCGTCTGGAGCAGTCTTCAGAAGCCGGCTCGAGATACGCTCCAGGCTTGATCGCGACCTTGACTTCTCTGTACTCGGCTCGGGGACAAACTCAACACTCTCAGAACGAACTTGCAAAGGCGGCCAAGCACTGGAGACAGGAGACGAAATCAATATCAGGCCCTCTACCCCGATCGGTGGCGAATCTCCTCAAGACAGCAGGCGCATCACTCCTCGACTCTGACGAGCCATCGCACGCCGAGCTCGCCCGAGATATTTTCACATCTCTCCACTCCGCCGACAGCAGCGACCGTTACACATCTGCGGGCATGATCGCTGCCCTGGCTGCAACAGATCCATCATCCATCACATCGGAACAACTATCCTCGCTGACTCCAGTCGACCGATTATTGACCGGCATCGATGTCTCCGCTCTGGAGAATGCAGGCGTAGCGAAGACAGCACCCCTCACTGCACCCGTCAGCGCCAAGCGATCAGCCCCATCGCAATCGGCGCCGAAGAAGTCAAAAAAGATCAAGCCATCACGAATGCCCAAAGACTACGACCCGAACAAGAAGCCAGATCCGGAGCGGTGGTTGCCCCTTCGCGACCGTACTTCGTACAGACCCAAAGGCAAGAAGGGCAAGAACAAGGCAAACATGTTTTCACAGGGTGCGGTTGATGACAGTAGGCCGGCCACGCCGTCACAGGTTGAGAAGAGTACTGTTGTCAGTGGCGGCAAGCAGCCCCAGCAAAAGAAGAAGAAGGGTAAGGGTGGAAAGTGGTAGATCTGTGTATAGATACGTATCTAGAGATGAGATGTCAATACCAGCCTTGTGCCTGGAACCGCTCGTTGCGAGCTACGTACTGTAAGCACAAAGGAATGTTTGTATAAATATCTACCATGATAATATACGCATTCAGGATTTGCAGAAAGATACACGGACTTTAAGCAGGTTTGAATATGAACTGCTAGTCTCGTGAAGCAAAAGCGGAATTCTCAGTACTGGCAGTATATCTCAGGACATCAAGTATTCCTTGCGGATAGCAAGTTCTCTCTTATAAATTAGGTAGAACACCTGAATCAGCAACACCATAAAAAGCAGCTTTATACCATTGAATGCGTGGTCTTTCGACCTTGAGACCTATACCCGCTTGTCAAAATGATGATCGAGTCAGTCGAGAGACGGATCCAGACTTTTTCTTTCTCGACTCGTCTGCTGCATCACCGGTGGCTATACCACCATTGGACGCCACAATGCAAGCCGGAAAGGTCTGGCGCTTGCAGCTGGAATTTTTCGGCTCCGGACTGCCAGGTGCTTGCGAGCGATCCGCTCCCGTCTGCATGTGATGCATGAGCTGCATCGGCACGGCTCTACCACTGGACACCCGCAGCATCAAGGAAAGTCGACCTCGCGAGGTCAAGCTGGACGACTTGTGCGGTCTGAACGACATGAGTGTGGATTCGGTAGCCACACAGAACAGAAGCAACATCGCGAGTACGCCTCCTGACGCACCTACAAGTACTACCAGCGCAAACTGAAGGTAATCTGAAGAGGCATTATTAGTGATACTAGTCGCCATGCAGTGCTCAGCCGCAACCGGCATATCTACCCAAAAGAGTATCGCATACACAGCCTTGTGCATGTCGGGATTGGTTCAGTACTTGTTCCAGGCTCGGACGCTGCATATGATAAACAAGGCGTCCAACATGCATCCCTGTTGCATAGATTGCGCAAGTACAGGTAGGTGCAGTCTCGCCCTTCGCTGTCAATTTTTCTTCATTTCCTAGCACCAGCAAGTCTCATAGTGCCCTGAATGCCGCTCCAAATCCAACCACACTCAAGTCGATTATTCGAATAACATGCCTCCACATAAGGGAACTTCCATCTCTCTGAGTGAGGGCACGCCTCAGCACTTCTCAGCTCCGCCTCGCTCGACCTCATACGGTTCCCTTTGTCAGAATGATGATTACGAACTAAATGAGATCACGCCCCAGCACTCCTTGGCTCCGCCGGGGTCGACCTTATACAATCTTCTTCATCAAAATGATGATGAACTGAATGGGATAACGCC